>Ga0208894_1000512_pt1 | contig 29018 bp, 20 predicted proteins | sample ETNtaG_12_FD_185752 | JGI IMG/M metagenome (GOLD analysis project Ga0208894, IMG submission 185752) | Marine microbial and viral communities from oxygen minimum zone, Eastern Pacific Ocean - ETNP201306SV49 (SPAdes) (version 2) | ecosystem: Environmental > Aquatic > Marine > Oceanic ...
CATATCGGGGGCGATTTCAAAAACCATCAACATGCCTTCTGATGCTTCGATAGAGGATGTTAGGGAAGCCTACAACCTCAGTCACGCCACCATGAACAAGGCCTGTGCGGTGTACAGAGATGGTAGCAAACTGTCACAACCACTGATGAGCCAGATAGTCGACTCGATGGATCTCGAAGAGGAGGAGGAAGAGGCAGTTGTGGAGAAGATGGTGGAAGAGGCAGCCAGTGCTCTACCTCTGCCAGAACCGGTGGCCATACCGGTTGCAAAGGCGCTTGTTGAGAATTACATCGCGACCAAGAGGGTGCTTCCACACAGGAAGAGGGGGGCGAACTTCAAGGCCAGAGTCGGTGGCCATAGCGTACGACTGATCACTGGGGAATACGAAGATGGAAATCTCGGTGAGATTTTCCTACTGACCTCCAAGGAAGGTGCTGCTTGGAGGGCCCTCCTGTCTCAGTTCGCCATAGCGGTGTCAATTGGTTTGCAGCACGGTGTTCCAATAGATGCCTTCGTTAAGTCATTCACATTCACCAAGTTCGAGCCGAGCGGAATGATAGAGGGCGGCAGTGGCCGAGTGAAGATGTCCTCGAGCATCATCGACTGGGTCTTCCGGGAGCTCGCAATCGAGTATGCTGGCAGGAATGACCTCGCTCACGTGCCTCTAGAGGAAGAAGACCTGGACCCGTTCTCTATCAGCAGGCCAGAGGTGACGGAGCAGGGACTAGCTAGGATGCAGGGTGAGAGACGTGAGGTCCAGATGACCCTGGAGGCCGCTATGGGTCCAATTGTTGATGCGGATACGAAGGCCAGGCAAGCCGCAAAGGAGAGGGGTTTCACCGGAGACATCTGTGATGACTGCGGTGGCAGCCAGATGGTCAGGAACGGGACTTGCCTGAAGTGCAACGAATGCGGTTCGACAACTGGTTGCTCGTAATCTTAGATCTCAAATCTCGAGCTCTATGTTTAGATTCTGTATGAGTTCCTTGTACCTGTTTCTAATCGTAACTTCAGTGACACCAGCCACTTCAGCGACCTCACGCTGAGTCCTCCTCTTACCACAGAGGACGCTTGCGATGTATATGATCGATGCAGCGATTCCTGTGGGCCCCCTACCGCTAGTAAGTTCCTTCTCCTGTGCAGCGGCAATCAGCTCGTATGCCTTGGATTGCACCTCTGCGTCCAGATCGAGACCAGAGCAGAACCTGGGTATGTAGTCCTCCGGCTTGGTGGGTGGGATCTTCATCCTTAGCTCCCTGACCATGAAACGATATGTGCGGCCAATCTCCTTCCTTCCTGTCCTACTGGCCTCCCCAATCTCGTCCAGAGTACGTGGGTTCTCGCAAATTCGGCAGGCTGCGTATAGGCTTGCAGCTGCTACTCCTTCGATGGACCTGCCGCGGATTAGCCTTGCATCAACTGCCTTCCCATATGTGACCGCAGCTGTCTCTCTAATCGTCTTGGGTAGTTCCAATCGGCTAGCCATTCTGTCAAGCTCTGCCAAAGCCATTGCTTTGTTTCGCTCGGTGGCATTGCTGACTCGGGATCTCTTCTGCCACTTCCTCATCCTGTAGAACTGACTCCTGTATCTGCTGGAAATCGACTTTCCAGAGTAGTCCTTGTTCTGCCAGTCGATATCTGTGGAGAGTCCCTTATCATGCAGCATAACTGTCATGGGTGCACCGGTCCTTGCACGCTGATCTCCTTGCTCGGGACTGAAGACACGCCACTCTGCGCCCTGGTCAATCACCTTGTCCTCCAGAACGAGGCCGCAGTCTTCACAGACAACTTCTCCTCTGGATTCGTCTTTCTTCAATTGTCGGCTTCCACATTCATCGCACTTCACGGTGTCTTCTACAAGATATGACATTCATCCTCACCCCCCTTTTAGCAAAAAGGTATTAAATTCGCAATTGGCATCTTATTTAAGGTTATAACTTTAGAAATTAGTCCCATTATGAGGGAAATGAGTTGGAAAGTCATCGAGAATCGTGAAATAAGACTCTTCGTTGGGGGTATGTGAGGGGTAGAATGTCGAGAGGAGAATGGCCGCCCGATAATATCAGCCTAACTCCTGGAAAGAGGGTTCTCTTCCTAACTAAGGACCTTGGGTTGATTCGAAAGCAACTCTATGAAGGATTGAATCTCAGAATGAAAGACTTGTCTGTTGACGAACTACTAGACGACATTAACACCGATGTGATGACTCCGGCTTGGGTTTGTTTTGATCATGAGCCGGCCATGATTGCAGAGAATGCATATGCTGGTTTGATGCATGAGGGGAGCAGGGTATTCCAGCCGCGCGCTTTGATCGATGGTGGGTTCGAGGTAATCGTTTCAGGACACAGGAAGGGAACCGGTTCCAGTAGGGAGACTGCGCCACAATGTGAGAGGTGGTCAGGAATCAGGATTGTCATCGCCGCGTCTTTTGCTCCTATTCACGAGAGAAACAATCTGAATCTAGGTCAGTTGATGGGGGATCATTCGATTCTGATGAGGCTTCAGAACAAGGAGAGGATTCCCCTATCTGAGTTTACGAAAAAGTATGATCCGGTCAGTAGTCTGATTCTTGAGAATGGAGGGATACTTTCCTTTGCGAAGAGATTGAAGGAAGGCACTGTCGTTCTACCCGAGTTCAGTACGCAAGAACGCCCCATGACGATGATTGAAAAGTTGGTTTCGAATAAGCTCCTTGGGACGAACGGGAAGAAGAGGTTCGTCAAACCAGGGGACGCGGTGCTAGCCCAAGTTGATGGTGGATACTCCCATGAGTTCACAACTGCTCAGGTTCACACGTTCCTAGCAAACGAGTATGGAGAGGATTACGACGTTCCGAATCCTGCGAAATTTGCCGTTTTTGAGGACCATTTGCTATATGCTACCGGAGTCCCGAGGTTCGGTAAGTTCGCTGATAAGATTCAGACTCTGAGGGATATGCAAAACTCTTTCCAGGAGCATACTGGAGTTCGGGACTACTCCGCCACGGACGGGATTAGCCCTGGGATATGCCATCAAGTCGCTCGAGAGGAATTCATAGACATTGGAGATTTCATCCAGGCCACCGATTCTCACACTTGCATGGGTGGTGCATCCAATGCACTGGCATATGGTGTCGGATCGACAGAGTATGCAAATCTGATTCACAATCAATTCGCATTTGTCAAAGTCCCCGAGAGTATTCGCTTCGAATTGGTTGGAGAGCTTGACCCCGGGTGTACCGCCAAGGATGTGATTCTGCACATCCTATGGAGATTTGCTGCAGAGTCAGAGACCTTGGACATGAGCATGGAGTTTGGTGGGGCGGGTCTTGCGGGCCTTTCCATGGATGAAAGGGCCACGCTTTGCAATATGGCTACCGAATGTAGTGCAAAGACTGGCATTTGTGAAGCTGATGATGTTACCGTGGACTGGTTGATATCTCGTAGGGAAGATTTGGATCGGGAGTCAATTAGCCTAGATTTCGTATTACCGGATATTGGGGCGATTTATGGAGGGGGCGTTCATGAAATTGATTTGACACAGATCAGGCCAATGGTTGCTCATCCGGGAAACCCCGATGAGGGAGTGCCCTCCGATCCAACGAACGGCGCATACATAGATGAGATTGGTGATGTTTCAATCGACATAGCGTATGCTGGATCGTGCACCGCGGGCAAAGATGATGATTTCTCATACTACGCTATGGTCTGCGAAGCGGCGCTAAAGGCGGGCCTAGTTGTTCCTGAAGGGGTAAATTGCTACATCCAGTTTGGATCAAAGTCAGTGAAGGAGCTGTCAATGAAGATGGGGTGGAATGAAACGTTCGAGAAGGCGGGAGTGAAACTCATAGATCCTGGGTGTGGGGCTTGCATAGGAGCAGGTCCAGGGGTTAGTGATGACCCGGAACAGGTGACTGTTTCAGCGATAAATAGGAACTTCCAGGGCCGTTCGGGACCAGGGAAGCTCTATCTTGCAAGTCCTCTCACAGTAATGACTAGTGCCTTCACTGGGAAAATCACCTCATGGCATCCTGAGATATTCCTCTGAAACGGGTGACTCCGACTATAACTTGGGGCATTGTTCAATAGCGGTCTCATGGCGGACAAGGGCTACCTTGCAAGCCCCTCGTCATTCGGACAAGGGAGGACTTGGTGGTGGTGGATGAATGGACCCTGCAGAAAGACTCTCTAGTAAACAAAAGCAGATTTCCATTAGCGAGTTCTTTGAGAAGAACAAACATTTCCTAGGATTCGATACCCTTCAGAGATCGATCATCACTGCTGTAAAGGAAGCAGTGGACAATTCCCTAGATGCCTGTGAAGAGGCAAGGATACTGCCTGAGATAAATGTGGAAATCCGAAGAATGAAGGGGGACAGGCTGAGGATGATCACACAAGACAATGGCCCGGGAATACCTAGAGAGGATATCGAGAATGTGTTTGGGAAGTTTCTACTGGGTTCGAGGTTCCATGCAATCAGACAAACCAGGGGTCAGCAAGGGATTGGCATCACCGGAGTTGTGATGTACAGTCAATTGACTGCTGGGTCAAAGACAAAAGTAGTCTCCAAGATAGCCAGAGATTCATCGGCAGTGTTCGTTGAACTAGGTATTGACACAAGGAGAAATCGTGCAACGAAGTCAGGAGAAAACAGGGACATATGGCTGGACGAGAAAACGGGGGAGAGCGTTTCTCATGGATTAAGGATAGAGTGCGAGATGCGGGCAAAGTACCAGAGAGGAAGGCAGTCCGTTCATCAGTACCTACGAATGACCTCCATTGTGAATCCCCATGCTAGTATCTCCCTGGTGGTACGCGACAGAGACGGGAGCGTAATCGAAGAGGGGGATTGGCAAAGGACTACCGAGAGGTTGCCGCGTGAAGTTAGCGAGATACGCCCCCATCCTCATGGAATACAACTGGGATCTCTGCAGAGGATGTTGAGAGAGTCCGAAGAGAGGAAGATGACTTCTTTTCTCAGGCACAACTTCTCTGGAGTCAGTATGCGAGCAGCGCGGGAAATCCTTGCATCGGCGGGATTGGACGAAGGCAGGAGCCCAAAGAGAATCTCAGCAGATGATGCACAGGGGATGGTTTCGGCATTCAGAAAAGTCAAGTTGCTTTCTCCTCCCACTGATTGTCTTTCACCAATCGAGGACTTGCTGATCAAGAAGGGGCTATCGAAAGCCATAGACTCTCGTTTCGCATCCACTATTACTAGGAGTCCCAAGGTTACTCAAGGGAATCCATTTCAGATTGAAGTTGGGTTGGTTTTTGGAGGGGACCTTAGTGCAGAGGGGCCAATAGAAGTCCTACGGTTTGCAAACAGGGTCCCGCTGATGTATCAACAGGGAGGCTGTCTTCTAACTAAAGCCCTCGAGGCTGTCGATTGGAAAAGATACGGACTGGATCACCCTGGAGGGAAGGGGATTCCCAAGGGGCCCGCGGCCGTCCTGATACACTTAGCATCAACAAATGTACAATTCACTAGCGAGGCAAAGGAAGCTGTTTCGGACAATGAAGAGGTTTTCGAAGAGATTCGTCTAGCCATGCTAGAGGTTGGCAGAGGTCTGAAGGGGCATCTAAAGAAGAGTTCCCAGAGGAAGAAGGCCAGAGAGAAATTCGAGCTGATTAACATAATTCTCCCTGAGATTTCGAAGAAATCCTCGGAATTGCTATCGAGGGAGGAGCCTGATCTGGCTCCAATAATCACGAAGATAATGGATGCCGTATTCTGTGAAGAAGAATTGGGATGGGACGATGAGAGGAAGCTTGCTACTTGCTCAATTACGATTTACAACTACACCGCAAGGGCAAGGGCGTATACAATTCTAGCCAAATGGCCTGAAAGTAAGGAGACGGAAATTGCCGAAAACGCCCTAGGTGGGAATAAGCAGGCGAATGGCCTCTGGGCTTGGAGGCTTGATACGCTAAATCCTGGCTCTGCTACGACAATTCACTTCGGGGTCACGGGACTTAGAAAGGGCGAGTGGAGTGATGCAGAGATATTCTACAGAGGCAACGGAGAAGTAATCGGAGCGACCAAGATTGATGAGAAGTTGCTTGAGGAACTAAGGAAGTCCGAAGCACTAGAGGCTGCGGAATCAGAATTCGAGAAACCGAAGGAGGCGATTTCCCAGCTTAAGGAAAGGGCGGAACAGAGTGAGGTCTCGCAGTCCCAATCATTGGATGAGGGGCAGACAAGCCTGTTTGGAGATTTCTCAACTGAGGGTGAATCGGAGGGAATTGAATGACGATGGACAGACAGAAGACGAAGGAGGAGGTTATCGATGCATTGCATGGGGTCGCCTCAGAGATGCATGACAAGATGTTGAAAGGGAACCCTCCAACAATGACTCTTCCAGTGAGATCGAAGTCGAACATCGGATTCGACAAGAAGTTAGGGGTGTACAAGTATGGGAAGAAGAGGACGATTCGAGACGCAACATCCCTAGGTTCAGCCCGACAACTGCTTAGGGCCTTGCACATCACAGAATTCGTTGAGGGCATGATTTCTGATGGCAAGACCTCGACACTTAGAGAGATGTACTACATCTCTGAGGGATGGGGGCACGGCAAGTTCTCGAGCCAGAATGAGAGCAATGGGGTCTCCGAGGACCTAGAAATAGTTACCAAATGCATGAGGGAGGACTTTGGGCTTAGGCCAGAGGAGGATGGGGCTCGAATAATTGGCAATGTGACCTTTGAAGAGAGGAATCGGAAAGGAGAATGGATGAGGATTAACTGTCGAGACGGCGTTGGTGATTCTGGTTATGGGGTACCATACAACGTGGAACCTGAGAAGCTGCGGTTGGTCGAAGAGGACATTGACTTCGTAATGGCGATAGAGACGGGTGGGATGTTCGACAGACTCGTGGAGAATGGTTTCGACGAGGAGGCGAGGTGCGCGTTGGTTCATCTGAAGGGGCAACCGGCTAGATCGACTAGGAGGATAATGAGGAGGATGAGCGATCAGTGGAACAAGCCGATAATGGTATTCGCAGACTGCGACCCCTGGTCATTTAGGATTTATGCGAGCATAGCATATGGCGCCATAAAGACGGCCCATATCTCCGAGTACTTGGCAACCAAGGAAGCGACCTATCTGGGAATTACCGCGGATGACATCCTAGCCTATGACCTACCAAGCGACGACTTGACTAAGCAAGATCTGAATGCTCTGAATGCAGAGCTTAGCGATCCCCGATTCGCAACCGGATGGTGGCAGGAACAGATACATTTGATGCAGGAGATTGGGAAGAAGGCCGAGCAGCAGTCTCTTGCGAAGTACGGTCTAGACTTCGTGACTGACACCTACTTGCCAGAAAAGCTAGGGGCTATGGGGATTACATACTGAAAACAACCCTATAGATGGGTGACAAGAGGCGAGGTCGTGACTGAACGAAGAAGGCGATGGGCGCGCATCACGACTGGGTCTTCTGCAATCCTTCTCCTAGTGGCCGTGATTTCACTATGGCAAGTGTCACCTGAACTACTTGAGTCGTACAATCCCGAGGCCAACAGTCTCGTGAAATTGGGTCCGGGGGAATCGGCGACCTTCGTTATTGAGGAGTCGGAAATGGTAACTGCTCTGAGGCTATCTGACGGCGAAACGCCAGATTCCGAACTCACTCTGTTGGATGATGAGGGTTCCGAAGTAACAGGAAGGGCGAAGGAGCGGCGTGATCCGAACCGACTGGGTTCGGACGAGAAGACGATCTACTCCCCCGTGAGAATATTCGAGAACCTGGGGGGCAGCTACACACTGCAAAACCACGGAGATACCGACCTTTGGCTTGTTGACGACGGAGCATCTGCAGACAAATTACTTGGAAACTTCTGGTTGTATCTTCTCTACATTGGGTGCTGCATCGGATCTCCCGTTGGCCTAGTTGGTCTGATTCTAGCTATCATGGTGTGGACGGACAAAAGGAAGATGCCCGACCAATTCGTGATAATCAACAATGGAAGTGTGATTATGGACGATGTCCAGAGTGAGGGTTCGGATGTTGAGAGGTCTGAAGTAGCTCCGAGCCCATTCTGGGAAGAAGACGTTGGGAAGTCCGAAGATCCCCAAGATGATGTTGTCGATGAAACTTGGAAGCGGTGGGACGAAGGGTGACTGGAATCCGAGTTTACGTCATTAGCATCTAGATTGGTTTTTAGAGGGCGTTGACTACCCAACCTTGAGTTGGTAAGTGATGGTAGGGTTCGATGAGTCCCTCAGCATCCTAGAGAATTCTACTAGGAGGTCCATTCTAAGACACCTGGTCAAAGAGCCCCACTACCCCCTTCAACTCTCTGAATTGCTCGATGTAAGCCAACAGGCGGTAGTCAAACATCTCAAAGTCCTAGAGGAGGCTGGATTCGTGGATTCTGAAATTAAGAAGTCGGACAAGGGGGGACCTCCAAAGAAGGTATACAGAGTTAATCAGTCATTCTCAATTCGCTTAGACTTGGGTCCGGACCTGTTTAGGGCAGAGCATCGAAAGATGCCCAGGGGCATGCGGTTATCTGGAAGCCTGCCTAGCGATCTAGAGAATGTGGTTGGGAGGATTGGAAGTGGTAAGACTCTCCCGATGGTCGACGCAATGGGTATTCTGTCAGAATTGGATGCAGCCTTGGAGAGCGTTGACAGGCAGAGAGACTCGATTATTGCGCTCCATCAGCAGGTTATGCACAAAGTATCCCCCAGTGTCGATGAGAGTTTCGAGTCATACGAAGAGAGGCAGCTCGCACACGCGATGATGAGGCACCCTCGGAGGCCCTTGGATCTAGATGCGTTCTCGCAGGGAATGCGGATCCAGTCGATGCATGCTGAGGAAATGATGGATACTCTGAGAGAGCGACTGATGAGGGACTTCGCGACTAGTTCGGGATCCTTCGTCGCTGGAAGGGACTCGATGCCGCTGCCTTGGTGGATGGCCAAGTAGATCAGAAGACCATGTCATCGTCGTCGGATCCGGGAAGAAGGCTGCTCAGTTCAGAGAACCTAGCCAGAGCTTCGACTCTCCTACCCCAAATCACGTAACCTGCGACTCCAAAGAGGGAGAAGGTTGCTCCGACGATTATGGCTGGTACTGCATACCTAACGACCAGCTCCCTTCCGACATCGAGTGAGCCTAGGGGGGATTTCATGTTCCCAATCCTCTCGATGTTGTTATTCTCATCTGTCTCTACGATGTTGTTGTCTGGATCCACCACCACAACGATATCGTGGTTCCCTGGCTCTACCATGTATAGCAGGGTGATTGGGTCTGACTGATCGGTATCGGACTGGCCGATGGGCATGATGGCGTTGACAATCTGCCTGTAGACGATGTTTTCTTCTTTGCATCCGTTCCTCTTGATGTCCGACTCCGACTGGTCCTTGCACAGGATTATGTTCACGTCGGTAGCATGGGCATTCCCTCTGTTTGTGATGAAGACGTTGATGGAGAGCATTTCCCCAATTGCGGCCTCTTTGACTGGAGCTATGACGCTCTCAAGGACCAAATCCGGGGCTCTAAGTCGCATCTCTAGGATCTGTTCGTTGGTGTCGCAATCAGGAGGGAGATTGTCCGGGAAGCCGTCTGAATTGCTATCCAGAGTGCATGAGTCGGTCCAGACTTCGGTCTCATCGAAATCCCCTCCCTGATCGGATGATCCGTGCATAGAGAGCACCTTGATTCCCAGGTTCCTATCGGTTAGAGACGCGTCAGGAGCGACTGTCACGATGACCACCAACTGCAAGGTAGTGTATGGTTGCATCATTGGGAGGGTAAGTGTGTTAGCAGCAGTGTCATAGCAGTAATCTGGACCTGCTCCTTGTGACAACTGTTGGGTGATTTGGTTCTCTTCTTCTACAGTTAACTCCACGCATGGCTTCTCTAAGGGGAATTCCGTACCGAATCCCTCGAGCAGGGCGTAATCAATCTCCCATGTGCTGAGTGATCCGAGACCCGGTCTCACGGACCATACATTGGTTACATCATCGTAGGTGTGATTGTGAATTGTTGGTTGGTCCTCGACGTTCCCGAAATTGGATACGTTGAGCGTGTATCTTACGATTCTGCTTGGCGCTGTCGTCTTGATCTTGCTCTCAACCGTTGGATCTAGTGAGATTCGCATGTCATGGAATTCTATGATTGTGGCTCTAATTACTATCTGATCCTGAACCTTGGTTCCCTCACACGGATCCTCTGTGCAGGGGAATGGCTCCTCGCTCAGTACATTGAAGGTGATTGTGTACTCGCCTGCTAGGGTCTGTACAGGGACATTGATGTAAATTGGTACTGTCTGGGCTTCGTCCCTGTTCAATTCCTCGAACAGGATCCTAGGGATGTCCATATCCCAGACATGGGCCCCTCCCTGGCTATCTACGATTGATTCGATGGTGATATCGTACCTGTCCTGTCCATTCCCTAGGTTGGAAACCGTTGTATCCATCTGATAGGATTGTCCAGGATACAGGTCGACGATGGTTTCTGGGACCGTTGACTCGAGTTCGTACCTCTGGACCACGTTCGTCAGAATCAGAACTGAGTCGCGGACCTTTGGGGTGCCGTCCAGATGTGCTCGCACGGTTACTGATTCGCCTATTCCGGCGGTGGCATTGAATGGGGAGCACATCTCTGCACTCACAGTGTAGGTGGTTCCTACTTGGGCCCAGTAAATGTCCTGATCGGCCGAGGATGGGCTTCCTGACCACTCAGAGAAGTCTAGGTCCACAGTCCAATGATCGAATCTCCAAGAGTTGATGTCAGCATCTGCAGGTCTGTCCATCGGAGCCCCGGGGGTTGTGAAGACGATGTGACCCGGAGTGAAGTATTTGTTCACTTGAATTGGGAAACTAGCACACTCTCCGGGGAGGACGTACAACTTCGTATCACCGATGTCGAAGACGATGTTCCCGGTCGTCCTGATTGAGACATTTATCCAAAGTTCTAGAACGTCGAAGGTCCCTCTGTCGATAGAAAGGACCGGTTCGCCAGTAGACCACCCCTTCAGATAGATAGCGAATGTTCCTGGGTCCTGAGACTCGGGGACGCTGACCTTCAGATTTCTCGTTACAGACTGTCCGGGATCAAGGGAGAGGAAGAGTGGGAAGTCTATGCCCCATCCAAATGGCAATGACCACTCATTCTGGCCCTCCAACGTAGCTGGATCGTAGAATGCGAATGTGTCATACACGTTTCCGGTGTTCTTGATTGAAATAGAGAATACCGCTGACTTGCCTTGCTCGACATCTACCTGGAAGTGGCTAGTATCGAGTTCGATGCCATGCACTACATCCATCAGAGTCAGAAGGGTGAGTTTGTTACGGATTGCTGGATCCTTTGCGGATGTCGCGATTATGCTTATTTGGGCCAATTCGTCGTCTTTCGCTTGGTAAATCGTGGGCGTTCTGACTCTGAGGTATAGTGGGTCGATAGCTCCGCCATCTAGGAAAACAGGAGTCGAGTCGAAAATTGGCGTATTATTGGTCATGTAGAAAAGGGTGGCTGTCCAATTGTTGGGGACCCCCTCCATGGTGACTGTGAATGTGTCTCTAACCAACTCGGCTGGTCCGGGAGTCGGGTTCGCGATTGTGATGTTGAAGGTTGTAAGTTCACCGGGTTGGATTGTGTGATAGAATGTCTCAGCATCAGTAGGGCATTCGTATGGGTATCCCTCTATGTTTGCATTTGTTTGGATTTTCTCATCACAAGCGAGCGAGAGGTCAACTAGACCAGTGAGCACGTGAACATAACAGAGAGTCCACTTATTTGCATTGGAACCCTCCCAGTCACATCTCTTGTCGGACCATCCTATGTGCGCACCACTACCTAGATCGTTTGCAAACGCCGGGGGCATTCCCCTATCAAGATTGAAATCTGGGAATAAGTGATGTCCGTCGGCGGTGTTGCATTCTGGCTGACACATTGCTGGGCCGAGTTTGTCGGATGTCCAATTGCTGACCTCTTGGACCTCCCATGGATCAAGGATTGCCGATGCTGCTGAATTTATCGGGAATCCTTGTGGATACTTTTCGTTAGTATTGTTGAGCCTGGCGTACATTATTGTCTCCTGCCATTCTGTAAAACTATAATCAATCCAAGAAAGGTGGACATTGTCGAAAGAATCCGTCAGAATTTGGGGAGCTACCGAGCTGGGCGCAAATGGGTATTCTTCGGAGGCCCCCTCGCACTGTTCTGGAGTAGAAATTGCGCTTGATGCAATCTGTTTTATTCCGTAGGCAGGAAGGCCTTCTGGAACCCCGTCCCACTCTGCGGCCCCCCTCAATCGAAGCCTGGTGTAGTAAATCTCGTAGGCCCCTTCAATGTCTATTCCTCCTGTGCGGCCATCGCAACCGGGATAGAGCCTGCCATCCTGCCAAGCTAGGTGAGTGTTGCCGGAGTTATCGATAGAAATCGAAGGATGCAGACTGTATGCTGGATTATTGGTAATCTGAGTGTCATTCACGACTATTAGATGCCCGTATCCCTGTTCATCTTCCGAGGGACCTAGGTCCTCGACGTAATATCCATTCTGATTTGCTTCGGTCCCGGAATCCCCTCGGCTCCAGCCCGGCCATGGATTCTCCAATAGGGCGTGAGGGTCCAGAACCGTCATGTAAATTTCACGTGAGTTGTTCGTGGCTAGGTAAACCATGGCCTCAACCATGATCTCTAGTTCGGAAGAAGACCCAGCGGTAGTTGGGAACTGGTACATTTGTCCCTCGGCAGTAGTGGTACGGGTTGTTGCTCCGTTGCATGTTCTGGTATTGAGGCCGGATCCTACGGGGCACTGCGCCATATCCAGCATGTAGCTACCTACTGCCGTGTCAGAACCAGCCCAGAGAGGGTATGGCTTAGTCTGGGCCAAAACACATGCATCGTGTGCTTGGTTGATGCTCGATGTGTCGTCGTTGTCCATCGGGGTGCCACCATAGGGGCCCTCGTCGGAAATCGGTATGACTACCCTGGTGGCGTTGTCGTTCCATCGGTGGTCTAGTGTGGTTGGTGGGTTTGCTGCTAGTCCTTGTCTGCCCTGAATGTCCCTATATGAGAGGCATGCCCAAGTCGATGCTGGGCCCCAAAACTCGCTGTAGTACCCCCCATCAGCTGGGAGGTTGGTAGCCTGATTGTTGTAAACGACCTCGGTTAGCTCCCTGATTCCACCCGAGGAGTCTCCTGGCCCAAGTGGGGTGTTTCTGGGTCCTTGGCTTCCAGAGCCCCCAGTCTGGTAGGCATCGGCACAGTTTCCGCTGGTTGCTGCTGCCGGCCAATTGCCACTTAGCGCATAGAGTGTCTCATATACGCTCATATTGGCGCTGACCAGCATTGGCTTCAATCCCACGAAATACCCTCCACTGGCGAAGTTCCCGCCGTAGAATACTGCGCACATGTCTGCCCATTCTGCGTTCATCGAACCTGAGGTGTCGATTGGAACGACCATCTCTACTTGGCCGCCTCTTGTGTCGTCCCAGACTATCTGTACGAAGTCGTTGATGTCGACTGCGATGTCTGGGTGTCCCTTCTGACCAAGAATGGGGGTAAGGAGCGTGTTGTCAATCTCAACAATTACTACTCTAGCGACTTGGTCTACTGAGAGCATCTTGTAGTAAATCTGTGACTGCTGATAGTATAGCTCAAGGGGCTCGAACGAATCCTCCCATACGATGTGGGGGTTGTTTTCTGAGTCTACGTCAATGGCTGGCCAATCTCGATTCTGTGGGTTGTTTGCGACTTCGAAGTCGTTTGGCACTACGGACAGGGTTGAGTCTAGAGATGCGTCCCCACTCTGATCATCTAGTGATGGGTCGATAAGCGTGTACATGATCTTGTACTGCCCAGCCCTATCGGTCCAAACAACGTGAACCATGTCATCACTGTCAACAGTGACATCGGGGTGCCACGCTCGATGGGCTCCCGGATCGGAGATTTGGGTCTCTGAGATCAGGGTTTCCCCCCTTGGATCTAGCATCTTGTAATACAGATGATTTGTGTTACGGCTCCAGACAACGTGCACGTTTCCTTGAGAGTCCGCATCCATTGCCATCATTCTGTCGTTGTGCACACTGCTCTGAACGACTTCTATTGGATCTGTGACTACAATGTCGCTGGCACTGGCTGGAGATGAGAACGAGGCTAGGATGCTGAGTAGCATCAACATGACAATGGCCGAGCCACTCCTCTTGCTCGAAATTCCTTCCTTGTTGAAGGAACGGTCGTACTGCATCGTAATCATTCGGATTACTCGGATACTTAACCTAAACCCCTTATGGTCACTTTTTGCAAGTTCCTGGCTCCCTCGGGACTATGCCCACTCGAGGGGGTCGAAGTCCTTGCCAAAGCCGCCGGTCTCGTCTGTATCAATCTCGGATTGTCTCGTTTGAGGTCGTCTCGATGATCGGCCAGTCTTCTTTCCTTCCCAATCGTCTACGGGCCCTGGCTTCCCCTTGCCATTTCCAAAACCGTACTTGATTTGGTGGATCAATGAGAGTTTTGTCAGCCAAACTTTTCTCATGCTTTGCATAAACTCATTCTGTGTAAGTCCGTCTAGCCAAACGGGTCTTGAAAGGTTGAATGCCTGAAGAGGGCCCGCCACTCCGTCTTTGCTTTTGCCAACATGGAGGACCCAATCAAGATCTGAGGACGTCATTCTGATTCTGGTTTCATGAAGCCAATCCTCCCAGTCCTCTGATTCCTCTTTGGCCATTTCTCGCATTGATTCCTGCTGTCCTTCGTCTACTCTTGTGATTGAATAGATCAATACAAGATTCCTATTCTTTGGAATTACAATGTTGAAGAGGTGCCCCTGCTTTGTCGGGGGGTATCGTACGTGGAGATGGATTATCGCTTGGGGATCTTTGACCTCTCTGGCTTCTAGCCTCTCCCCTTCCAACCAAGACCTGATTGAGTCGGCCGCCTCGCTATGGTTCACGAATGTTGCAGGAAGCGGTCCTATTTAGAGCAAGTTGAGGTTGGTGCTCACGTCATCAATCAGTTCAAGGAGCCTCTTTCCTTGTTCAGAGGACGCTAGGCGTGCACTCTTAGTGGAGTTAGAGAAATCGGTCCAGCAGTCATATCCAAACAGGAAGACTATGTTTGAGATGTGAATGAGGAAGACTATGGCCACAGCTAATCCAAGATTAATTGGTAGTGAAACCAAGGATGGCGTGATGAGGATCGTGGACGTCACAATTGCTATGGGGGTCCAGAATAGGATCGGCGAGAACATCCCAGCTAGGAAGTGATATGTGGTCCTAGCGTCTATTCCTTCGTCTGTCCTGTCTCCCAGGTACCATGCGAAGAATGCCTGGGTTCCAGTAGACGGGATCGTGACTGGAGCCGCGAGTGCCATCAAGAAAATGCCTGCTAAGCCGCTTATCCACATCCTGCTTGTCTTCAGATTCGGTCCTTCTACCGAGCGTCCATCCAGACCGTGGTCGTGAAGAATCTTTGCAGCTTCTATAGAAGGAGTCAGCAAACCCTCCTGGGGTTCTCTATCTGCAAGCGAGTCCCGGACACCCCTTGCTGCGAGTACTTCGTCCTTGAACGAGCCGAGGGGTTTGTTGGCCAGATTTGCTCGGATATGCCCTATCAGGTGCCAAGCGCGGTAGGTTTCCCAATCTGGAGCGTCTGGAGTGACCTCTGAAAGCGCTGAGAATAACCTATCACGCAGAGAGTTTACTTGTTCAGATGGTGGTTCCTCCCATGCTCCCGATGACAATCTCTCTGCCGCACCTGGAACTTCTGGAGCATCTACTGGGATGGGGTCTTGGAACTCAACGAAAGCATCTGTCCTGAACCAATAGTGACATCGGAAGTGGAGTCCAATGGGCTGAAGTGCTGGGGTTGGGAGTCCTCTGTGTTGTGCGATAGAGGCTGCGTTTAACGCGAACCTCATGGGACCCGTCTTGAATCTGTGCAGTCTTGAGTCCTGATGGGACTTTCCCTCCGGCATCACTAGGGCATTGTGTCCTGAAGCGATGCAGTTTGTCATTGTCAACAGTGTCCTGTCGTTGATTTTTTTCGCATACTCTTCGTCCGAAACCCCATTTTCTATCTCTGACCTCCTAATCACCGGCTGAGAGCCCATTCTCCTTGAGAACCAGCCTATTAGGGGCATTGTCATCAAGTCATGTCTTCCCATTGAGATGACTCTGCGATCCTGGGAATGGACCATTGTCGTGGGGTCGACCAGACCATTTAGGTGGATAGCTGACAGAACTCTTCCACCCTCGAAATCGGGAAGTTTGTCATAGTGTCTCCCTCTGAGAATGTACCTTAGGCCGATGCCCATCATCAAGACGATGAATTTCCAGAAGAGTGGGTTCCCGGGGTGTTTGCCGGTGTGGTCCCAAGGAAGGCGATCGAGTTTCTTTCTTCTCAGTTTCATTGCTCCACTGGACAATTCTGGTTCGATATTGGGAGCACCATGCATATCGGGCACAGGATCCGGAGTGGGTTTTAGGTCTTGATTATTGAGAATAAATTAATCCAACAATTCTCTGATTGACTTGGCCATCTTTTCTGCTTCCTCATGGTCTATTGGTGAAGACTTGAATGGGAATGTTAGTCCTCTGCCGTCCTTCATCTTGGGAATGATATGGAAATGTACATGGAAAACACTCTGGAAAGCGTTTGGGCCGTTGTTCTGAATGACGTTGAATTCTTCGGCCCCAGTTACTCTCAATATCGCTCTTGAAATCCTAGGGAGAACACGTCCCAACGCCTCTGCCGATTCATCGCTCAACTTGTCAAGTGTTCTAGTCGATTCCTTTGGAACTACTAGAGTGTGCCCCGGGCTGAATGGGTTGATGTCTAGAAAGGCGAAAACCAAATCGTCCTCATACACCTTGTGACAAGGGATCTCTCCTTCGATAATCATTGAGAATATGCTTTGGTCATCGCCCATCTAGAATCACCCAGAGGTAATTATCGCCTCGGCTACAGAGGCTAATCCGTGTAATCTGAGGGCCTCAACCATCTCAGTGTTCATGACTTTCGAAGTATCTGTGAGTCGAATGCCAGAATCCTTGATGTTGTGGATTTCGGCTAGTGCTGCATCCTTCGAGGACGATCCTGTCGAGATTGCAGAAGATAGTTTGGAAGCGAAGTTGCCGACTGTCATCCCTGTCCCTTCCCTGATTAAGGTGATTCTGTCTGATGCTTCCTGCACTGCTTGTTCTAATTGAGTCGAACCCCCGAAGTGGTTAGTTGGAGCCCAGGTAGCAGCGTGGACACCCGCTGCCTTTCCGGAGACTAAGTCATCCAGCAGGATATTGCCGGGTAGAGGAGAGTCGCCGTGCATTCCAGTATTGGCACTCCTTCCGGCAGCATATAGACCGGTGTGCCAGAGGCTTACCGGATCTCCTGTGTTTTGTTGATCGAAGATTACCCTGCCCTCGTGATCACAAGGGGCACCGCCTGTGGTGTACGCTACACCAGGAGACAACGGCATCACGTCTCTTGTGGGGTCTAGTCCGAGCCTGTCTCTGATTCGCAATGATGTTTGGGAGAACCAGGCCTCCGCGTCTGGGTCCATTCCTCTCAAATCAAGAACGCATGGCTCTCCCTCGAGGGCCTCCTCTGGACCGATGTCATCTCCATTTTCTCTCCTTATCCTACCCCCCGAACCAAGTACGTCCATTGGGATATGGATACCGCAGTCCCTGAGCGTTAGTGGGTGCCTGGGGGTGCTTCCCATCCCCCTCAGCTCGATTCCGGCTGATAATGCCAGAGCCGCCCCGGTTCCCGAACCCTCATTCGGGTTTGACCAGAGTCCTTGGTGGCCTTCGGATGCGAGAATAACCGCCTTAGTCTGAAATGGTTCGATTTCCCCTGTAGAGATATTCAGAGTCACTATTCCTCTGACTTGATTGTTATCAGACACAATAGAGAGGGGCAAATAGTCTGCATTCCTCTGGATCCCTCGCTTGATAACCTGCTCCTCTAGAATTCTAGTAACCTCCCTGACTGTTGAGTCGCCACAGCCTGTTAGGCGTGGGACTTGGTGTCCGGGAGCAGGAGCCGCGTGAGGTAGCCCGCCCTCCCTTCGCCTGAGAGCCAGTCCCCATCTTTCCAACTCCGCGAGCGTTGGAACGCCCTCATTGCAAGTCCTGGATACGATGGATTCGTTGCAAAATTCTCCACCTGCAGCGAGTGTGTCCTCCGCGTGGGATTTTGCGTTCAATTCGTCAATTGAAGCAGCAAGTCCGGCTACAGGAGGTGCGCCGGATCCGGATCCGATTCCGAGTTCATCTATGACAAGGGGGACAACCCCCGCATCCGAACAGGCTATCGCCGCGCGAAGAGCCGCGGGGCCCGAACCGATTACCACAACTTCTCTGGACTCCATCTTTCAATCTGGCCAGAGGTCCCAATCACAAGAACGTGACGCTTTGTCGTAGTCCTCCGAGATGTCACTCGGCTACTGAAATTGCGATTCTTCTAACGGCCACCGCCGCATCCAACATCTTCTCAGTTGCGCCTTCTGGGTTGAATCCTGAGGAAAGGGTGGTCTGAACCACGAATGATGAGACGGTCTCCCCATTTGGTCCTCTTAGATTGACTTGAATAGGTTTGGAACCGGTTGACCCATGTGGCCATGCCAGACCGATCCACAACACTAGGGAGTTGTCGATTAATCTCCCGAGAACATCGACGATGTCGTTTCCCTCCTCTCCTATCTTCGCTGGTTTCTTCGGCTGTCTGGAAACAGGAGGGTTCAGTCTGAGAGTCTGGTGATGGGGTTCCCCGTCGGCTGCGATGATATCGACTTCGATCTGAGAAAAATTTCTCGAATGGTTGTGAATCATTACGAACAAATCGCCCTGGCCCTGAGAACATCTCGGAGGAATGTCCAGATCTAGTCTCCATGTGTTCTCAATTAGTGATGAGTGCCCCCTTAGTGCTGCATCCTCGAGTCGGTCTATCAGTCTGAAAAGACCGGGTTGCCACGCTCTTGTGTGAGCCATGAGTCTTCGAAGAGTTCGATAGCAGAACTTCGATTGATCGTTATTCAAATCGTCTATTGCAGCCACTCGGAACACTCGTTTGGATTCGGAAACCAATCTGTCATTATCCAATAGTCCTAGATGGTTGAGGTGAAGGACTCGTAGTAGATGCTCAACTGCTGATTCGGGAGTCTGGTTGGAGCGCACTTTATTCTCCAATTCGATTAGCCAATCGTCCCATGCTCCAGCGGTCTCTGGATCCAAATGAGCTACTACCAAATCTGAGAGGACTCGATGCAATGTGCTCTGATGGAGTGTGGGTGCATGCATGGAGAGAAGAGGAAAATCCTCGTCAGTCATTGGAATCCTGCGCTCCAGCTGAAGAGTGTTGATGATGGAAATAGACCCTAGGAAAATAGCTAGTCCATAGAGTATCGATGCCAAGATGTTGCCTGTCTCGAAGTTGTCAACCGAGTTGAGGGCCCCCACGGCAAGAGCCGCAGAAAGAATCCTTGTCCTCTCCCTGAGAGTTCTCTCGTGGAGGGTATTCAGAATCCGTTCGACTCCTGGGTATGCCTCCATTGACCGGTTGCTGCCTATTTTCAACTGAAGTCTGTCCCTTGCAGACATCTGCGCAAAGGATGAAGCCAACATACTGGGGAAGAAGAGTGTCGCTTGAATTGCGAAGAGGGCGACTCCCCCCAATAGATATTCTTCGCCCCATCCAGATGCAAATAGTGATGTGACAAGTATGGCAAGAATGGAGACGAGGGCCCTTGCTCGTCTGCTCCCCCTGATGGTAGCAATTCTAGTCCAAAGGACTCGTTGAGAGTCTCTTATCCGTACTCTTCTGTTCAACGCACTTTCTGACTTCTGACCAAAGGTGGCATCTTCGCCATACGGATTGGGGAGGTCCGAAGAGTTGCTCGCCACGTTCTCTCGAGGTGCTTTCTCCGCTTGATGGCATCGGATAACAGAACGGGAAAACTTGTTTTTTCGGGGCACATTTCTTCAAGAGGTCGTGCTCGCGGGAGCGGGCGTGTAGCATAGCCTGGATAATGCACCGGCCTCCTAAGCCGGGGACCGCGGGTTCGAATCCTGCCGCGCCCGCCATCATGACATCGACAAGCCGTGGTGCTTGCCAGCAGTTGCCGTTCGATGCAAGAACCTCTCGAAATGGATTCTCGGGTATGTGGAGCGCTGTAATCCTACATCGCACTCCGATAGTGCGTCTAGCATCTCCTCTCTGAGTGTTTGTGGGACGCTTAGCCTCCTACCGACGATGACACCGTGGATTTGTGAAATTAGATCAGTTGCATCAAGGCCGTGATTGTTCATGAGGTCGTCCACCTCTGCCATTGCTCCAGAGAGGACTTTCCTATTCCTACCTCCGTGATTTTCCCACTTCCATTCTACTACCTTGCCCCTGATTGCCAACTCCACCAGCCTCCTACCAGCTTGGAGGGTTGATGCTTGGACCATCTTGTGAACTGATGACCTGTCTGATACAAGATCCCTGATTTCAAGCATCTCGAGGGTGAAGATAGCCTTCTTCAGATTTCCATCTGAGATGTATGCTATGTCTTCTAACACTCCCTCCGCGGGTTCGCAGTTATTCCTCTCTGCAATCTCAGAAAGTGTTGTAGTGATGGTTTCTCTCTCAGTAGAGGGGATTCGGATCATCTGGCTTCGAGAACGGAGTGCATCGATTATCCGCGATGGGGCTCGAGCGACCAGAACAAACCTAGAGGCGGTGCCCACTGTTTCCATCATCCTTCTGAGGTATGCCTGACGGATATGCCCCAAATAGTCCGCGTCCTCTATTACAATCAATCGACTAATCGGAATGGTGCCGGCCTTGGCCTCGACCTCCGAGCCGGCTGGAGCAACCTCTTCGGGGTCTGAAATAGAAATCCCCCTGTCGAATGCATCTAGGCTGGTCCTACCTGCGAGTGTGTCCTTCTCGGATCCGCTTGGCCTGAGGAATTCCTCAAAGGTAGCCATGGCGCCCCTCTGCCTGACCAAGTCACGAGCTTGCAGAATGTGTGTGGTGGACTTCCATCCCGGCCCGAGTATCTGCCTTGCGAACAGTCTCCAGCACGCAGTCTTGCCTACACCGGCTGGACCAGTGATCATCAGATGGGGCGGAACAGCTGAGGTGCTTGTCGACAGTAGAGCCTGTTTCACTGAACCAGGCACCGCCAGTTCTTCGAACCTAGTGGGTGCCTCTGTCACGAGCCAACTCGCCATGTACGTATGGGAGAGGGGAGGGCCTTGAACTCAACGATGCTACTCTGCCTTGAGGACCTTGGACATTCCATCCTTTCGGGGCTTGACGAAAATTCGGTATCCGCACTTGTGGCAGGACTTGCCGGTCGATCCAGCCTCGGCCCATGCCATGAAGCCGCAGTTAACGCACTTGTAGCGAATCTCGAGGGGGTCCATTGGAGAATTGCAATGGCTACATTGCTCCTCTGATGTAGGGTTGTATGCCCTCTTATCGGTCCTGTTGCAGTTCCTGCACTTGTGTAGGATGTTCTGATCTCCCTTCATTGCTACCGAGCCGGCGACCTGCCGGGCCTTCTTCAACCTGTCCTATGTTGATTTGGAAGATTTGCATATCCTGACGAAGTTCTCAAAGATGTTTGATCCGAACTCGGTGTCATTGACCTCTGGGTGGAACTGCAGGCCGAATCTACTCAGATCCTCGTTCTGCATTGCTTGGACCTTGCATGACTCGCTTTGTGCGACTGCAATGAAGCCTGGGGGTGTCACGGTAACCTCGTCGTTGTGACTCTCCCATACTGTCTGTTCCGATGGGGTCCCTTTGAACAGGGGACCTCCGTCACCTACTAGGGAAATGGTTGCAGCTCCAAATTCGGGCTTGGGGGCCTCGCCCGCATCTCCACCGTAGTGACGTGCCATGAACTGGTGCCCTGCGCATATTCCCAGAATGGGGACCCCCAATGAGAGGTAATCAGCACAATTCCCTAGTTCCCCCGTAAGTCCGACTCGGGCCGCCCCTCCTGACAAGATTAGCCCGTCTAATTCCCTGAGTTCCTCTATAGGCGTGTTGTTTGGAATAATCTGGGTTTCCACGCCTAGATATCGTAGCATTCTCCACTCTCGATGTGTCCACTGGCCTCCGTTATCGATGACGTCGATGACTACTCGGCCGCCTCGCATGGAGAGCCTGAGTGCGGTTGGGCCATCAATAATGCCCCCCTCAAACCTTGAAAAAGGGAGGCAAACTCGACAGAGGGCCGGCCCCGATGGTGTAGTGGCCTATCATGCAGCCCTGTCGAGGCTGCGACCCGGGTTCAAATCCCGGTCGGGGCGCCACTCAGTCTCCCTTCTAGAGGTGCTTATTGCTGCTATCTTTGGACACCGGAAGGAGTCTTTTCTTCCCTTATTACCACGTTTCGGATTTGAGAAAATTGATTCCCATAGGGACATCTCTCCGTAGTAGAGAGAAACGCGAATAATAGTTGGAGGAGATCTCATTGAGGTAGGTGCGTGCGTTAGTCTTGTCTACGTCTATTCTACTGGGACGCAATCCACGCCTCAAAGGAGCACAACCTGAGGGTGCTGCTGTAATCCCTCTTTATCTTGAGAGATGGCTCGGGGAAGTCCTGAAGGAGATTAGGTAGGATTCGCTTAATCTCTTCATTGGCATCTAGGATTTCACTCTCTGAAACTATCACCCTCCCCCTGACCAGAGAAGGAGTGGACATATCGAGAAGTGGCACTAGGGATGGCAGGAATTCGATTGTTCGATGGGGGAGGTTGACTATGACCAAGTCCCAAAGCCCAACCAGCGAATCGTGTTCACGAAGCCGGGTGGCATCTGCAATCCCGATGACTCTATCCTCGAAGATTCTTGAGATCGGTGAAGGCTCAGGAGGGTAGTCCCTGCGATCCCACCTCCTTAGGTTATCCAAGAGAAGAGCCACGGCCTCTGGATTCAGGTCGGAAGCAAGGGCGTGATTGACCAGTTCCGGCTCGGATAGTAGAGTTGCTAAGGCCGGCCCGACGCCGCAAAAGGGGTCGCAGACATTGATCGGTCGACCTATTACTGCTCGTAACTCCTTGGACAGAGATAGGGTCTCAAGCCTCTCCGACTGGAGCTTTGTGGAGAAGTATGCCTTGTTTGGATCGCAGGCGATTAATCTGCCCGACTCCCTAACTAGCACCTTGGTGCTGCATGCCGATTCAGGGATATTGTCTGTGACTATCTCCCCGCCAAACCTAGCTCCTATGGGAGTTAGTTTTCGAATCCTTAGCTCTCCTTGGACGCCCTCGTCATTTAGCACGAGCCTGATGTGGGGGTGGGCTCGAAGCTTCGCCTCGGCAATCCTAGAGGAATACGGCTCAAGGTTGGTCTCTATTCTGACGACCATCATGTCTGAAATGAACTCGTGGGAAGAGGGCCAGTCCTCGCCGAATGCCTCGATCTCTTCCTTGTCAACCAGTAATGCTAGGTGATTCCACCAATCGGAGTCCACCCTATCGTCCAAGGTTCCCTCGTGCTGGACAATCTGATGTTCATCTATGGGACTCGTCATTTCAATAGGAGCTCCGGGGTCTATGGGGACAAGCCTGTGATCGCCGTCTTCGTCGGGAATCACTCTCATCCCTGTTGCTAGCCACCCTCTGTCCCTGAGCACCACCAGGACATCCTCGACCGCGCGATTTGGGACTCTCAAGTGGCGCATCACGTTGAAGTGCCGGTGGGCATCATCGCTTCACAATGACGGAGGTTAGAGGACTGTGATCAGGAGCGTTCTGATATCCCCGATTGGGCGCTACCTTCGAACGAGGAGGCTTTTCAGAGCAGCGAAAGAGATGTCCCAGGAGAAGGCCAAGAGGCTGATGGTGATAGGTGACCCATGCAGTGGTAACTACTTCCGATTCATGTCCAGCATGTTCCCTAACTGCGAGCATGGTGACGTGACTGTGGACCTTTACGGATGCGATTCCTGCAACAGGATGGACATTAACGACATGTCAGCGTGGGAGGATTTCGAGGACGGATCCTTCGTGGTGATGGAAACAGGGGTACTCGGCTTCTCCAAGGATGTGGGGGCGGTCCTCGGACAGATTAAGAGGGTCTCCGGGGGCGACTTCCTCTCTGCAGGAGGGAACAGGGGTTTCCTGTGGGTGAATTACCTGTACAAGACTTACAGCAAGGATCTAATCTACTCCATGGACTCCTTCGACTCGAGAGAAGACGAGTACTTCTCTGGTATCGAATTGGGTCAGAAGGGATCGTTTCGCCTGAAGTTCTGAGTGCAATCAGATTGATGTGCAGTGGAGCATGAGCGGTGGACGATGGCATCCGAGGAAGTTCCTCCAGGGCTTTGGCTGATTGGAATCGGACCGGGTGATCTGGGCCATATGACCGAGAGGGCAAAGAGCATTGCCAAGGGCTGCAGCAAGAGGTATCTGGAGGGTTACACAGCAGTTCTTCCAAAGGACCAAGAGGATCGTTTGGAGGGGGAGGTGGGTGCTTGGGAGAGGCTGATGAGACCGTCCGTCGAGGACCCGGAGAAACTGCTGGAGGAGGCTCGGGAGAGGTCCGTGGCACTGTTGGTCGTGGGTGATCCGATGCAGGCAACCACTCACATCGACCTAGAGGCAAGATGCATGGAGGGGGATGTGAGTTTCGAGGTTGTCCCGGGAATGTCAGCCACGTCACTGGCTGTATCCCTATCCGGGTTGCAGTCCTACAAATTCGGAAGGCAGGTGACCCTGCCTTACCCCTATGGGGAGTACCTAGCCACCTCGCCACTGGAGATGATTGGATCGAATCGAAAAAACGGCCTGCATACTCTTGTTCTACTCGATCTTGACCCGACTGGAATGGGCTTCGATCTGCCTACCCCGATGAATCCGCAGCAGGCGGTCTCGATCCTCGAAAGAATGTCGGAAAGAGTGCGGGAAGAGGAATCTAGAGGGGATATCGCACCAGACGTTAGGGGATGGGATGGGATTCTGCTGAGCGATGTTGGGACTAGCAGGCAGAGGGTGTCTTCTGGTACTCTGGGGGATCTCTCGGTTATCGAGGGAGGCTATGTGCACACTCTGATTATCCCCTCTAACATGAGTGACAACGAGAAGGATGCCTTCCACAGAAGGAAGGAGTCCTAGGTGGCCCGACGACCTCAAGACTTAGCCTCGTGTCCGGAGTCTCGATAGCATGGCCAAGCCACCTGCAGAAGTCCGTTTCCCCGGTGACAAGAATCGCAGGCAGAGGTTGAGGGTCAGGGGAATAAAACAGGCATCAAAGGAAATCCAGAGAAGGTTGGAGAAGAACCTGGATGCGCTCCTTGACAACCCAGAGGGATTCCTGCCTGAGATAGTCGGAGAGCTTGGCAGGGTCTCTCTCTTTGGATCGAAGGACCCGATGGCCCTCACCCTGAGGGAGTTAGAGGCCGTTTCGTCAAAGAGGAACGATGTGAGGTGGCTCAAGAAGCGAATGGGGAAGAGGGGCGGTGGGGACGTCGCTCGCTCGCTCGCTGGAAGTCTAGTCGCTGCTTCTGAGGAGGATTTGAGCACCGTGTCGGTGTTCAAGAGCGATGTCTACGGAAACGCGAGTTACCTGAAGAGGGGGAGCGGTCGGCCTGGGCACCTAGTTGGGATTCAGAACTTCAACCACCCCAGGCTTAGGCTACTGGTGTGGGACGATCATGCCAAGGCCGGGCAATACTTCTTCTCATGGGAGGGGGGGTTCGTCTTCACCGGATTCGAACCACGCCCTCCTGGAGAATGGGTGAGTTGGACGCTCGACAACACCTCAGTGGATCTCGAGGGAGACAGGTGCAAGTGGTCGATTGGCCTTAGCGAGGAGATCGTCGATTCGGGATCGAACACACCGGAGGGGTGGCTAAAGCTGGACTTCTCCGATGGTACAAAGGTCGGCCTCTCCCAAGCGGCTCTCTCTAAGACGGATGAGCCCTTGGCTCGCAGCATAGCAGTCTCCATGATGCCGCCAAACAAGCTTGGAGAGGTCTGTGAAGCCTCGTGGATGTGGGGGCCAGAGGGGTGGCCGGATGACAGGCCCTTGCCAGAAGAGGGGATGGAGAGGGTTGGGGAGGTCCTCAGCACGTGGCTAAAGATGTCCTTGGAGGACAATGTCGTTTCTCGAGCATGCAGGGCCAGCATTCTGAACTCCATTACCGACGGATTCGTCGTTGGAAACAACTGGTTCGCAGAGGATGACCGGGATGGGTTCCTCAAGCACATGGGTGGAACCGAGGACGAGCGCAGGGCGTTATCCCACATCCTCGACTCCACAGAGGGTGGGTTGCACGTGAGGTCCGACGGAGTCGTCCTTGACCTCGAGGACCGAGTGTTAAGGCTCGAGGACTCGTCTTGCCACCCGGTACTAGTCTCACTGTGGGATGACTATGGATCGGCTATCCTTGAGGGGATGTACAACCTGACAGGGGACGAGGCTGAGAAGGTTCACTCGCGCCAGGCGAAGAGGAAGCAAGGTTTCGGGGCGTTCCTTCGGGAACTGAACGACTCGCTTAGCACGGCAATGAGGCTCGACAGGCTCCCCTGGGAGAGCGCTGACCTGCCGGGCCCACTCTCATTCGCAGACAGGCTAGTCAGGAAGGCTGCTGAGGATGGGGTCGCTTCGACCGTATCAATGGCGAGGAAAGGCAGGGACTTGGAGTCGGCGATGGGTTGGGCATGGCTGATGGTGCACGAAAGGACAGAGTCGGATGCATGGAGGTTCGATGAGGGGAGTCGTGACAAGGGGGGTGACTGGGTTCCCGCTCTAACCGCTGTCTGGGATGCAGCCCAAGCTCTCCTGCTGGAGGATGACTTGGAGTCCGAAGCCGACTATCGCTCATCCATGGGGTGGCTTGCCGAAGTCAGTGGATCTGGCCCCCTTCCCTAGAGTGCTCCGTCAGGTTGATTCAATCGCATGAAGGTTCATTTTCCGCCTAGTGCGGCATTCACGCATGGAAGACCCGTACGAATGGATGCTGAATTGGAACAATGAAGATGAGTGATGGTCCAAAGGAGGTGCCCAGAGCATCTTCTCCTGCGGTTCACAATGTCATGGTCGCAAACAAGTCTACGAATACCAAGCCTGAATTAATCGTTAGAAGGCTCCTGCGCAGCGCTGGTTTTCCAGGTTACCGTCTCCATTGGAGAATCAATGGAAAGAAGGGTCGATACATATGCAGGCCAGACATTTCTTTCCCCGGGAGGAAGCTGGCCATCTTCGTCCACGGCTGCTTCTGGCACAGGTGTCCGAAGTGCAATCTGGGACTTCCCCAATCTAACGTCGACTATTGGAGTCAGAAGTTCGAGAAGAACGTCGAGAGGGACAAGAAGAAGGAGATGTCACTGCAGGAGATCGGATGGAGGGTTCACACGATATGGGAGTGCGAGTTGGATGGCGGTACTTCCCGGTTGGTGGAAATTCTGAACGATTAGGAAACAGAATTTGAAATAGGGGACGTTTTGGAAGTGACGTGCGACTCCTGACGTTCCTCAGATTCTACAGAGAGATTCGGAAGGATGGGCCAGCGGATCTTGATTGGATTCAAAGGCAAGGCCTATTGGCCGTCAAACTGACTCAGATTTTCGCACTTAGGCCGGATATGCTGAGCATCGAGAAGTGCCGGAATCTCCAGAAGATGTACAGGAACGCAGCGACAATACCAAGTGAGGACGTCAGGAAGATTTTGGAAGAAAGAGCGCCTGAATCGTTTCACAAGTCGATATCTTGGTTCGATGAGAAGCCACTCGCTGCGGCTTCGGTCGGGCAGGTCCATAGAGCGACTCTGACCACTGGAGAGGACGTAGTCGTGAAAGTGGTCAAGGCCGACCACAAGAAGAATTTCCAGAAAGATGTCAAGAGGATGATACGAATGATGAAGGTAGCAATTGCTCTCTCCCCAAAGCTGAGGAGGGTGGGTAACCCAATGGCTTTGCTGAGGCACGTCGAGGACTACACGACGAAGGAGCTTGACCTGCGGAATGAGATTAGGGGTGGTTCTGAGTTGAAATCAATCCAACAAAGCCTATCTGATGATTTTCCCATGCCTCGCCTTAGATTACCGAAGTACTACCCCGAGATTTCCAACGAACACGTACTAGTTTCCGAGTTCGTGGAAGGAAAGACTCTCGAGGAGTGCATAGAAGACAAGAGCCTTCCTTGGGACAATCTGGTTGAGCTGTTCAGAATCCACGGTGCGTACATGTTCGGCGTGGGAACCTTCCATGGGGATCTCCATCCTGGGAACTGCATTGTTGACAGTGCGGGCAATTTCGTTTTCATCGACAACGGTGCGATTTGCGAGGCCCCTCGGAGCGTCAGCTTACCTCTGTTCGAGTTCTTCGAGGGGCTTTCGAAGAATGACCTTGATTCTGCTTTCGAAGCGCTTCTCGGACTTGCGGATGAGCGGCCCTCCGATGAGAGACTGGTTCGATTCAAGACCAGAATGTCAGAGATTTACAGCGGATTCGGCGACAAGAGCGTCGGTGAGCAAAGCCTGACTAATCTGATGATGAGGACTGTGCGAGCGGCAGTCGAGGACGCGGGTGCTGACTTCGGAGAGGAGGGCTTCCCCATCATCCGCTCACTGATGTACATGGACGGTTTGGTAATCAGAACCCATCCAGAGGTCAAGTTGATTGCCGAGATGGGTCCGTCGCTGATTGAGTTCAGAGAAGGGCTGGGAATGGAGTGATTGTATGAGCAGCCAAAGTGATGTTCTCGTGGTAGGCGCTGGACCAGGGGGGCTGACTTGCGCGATGCTGCTGGCCAAGGCCGGGGTCAATGTGACGATCCTGGAGAAATCAGATGACGTAGGAGGGAGGACGCGCGTCTTCGAGAAGGATGGCTACAAGTTCGACAACGGCCCGACTTTCTTCCACTATCCTGAGATAGCAGAGGAGATATTCAGTGCTCTAGGGTTAGATGCTCATGAGGAGCTTGGTCTTATTCCTCTAGATCCAAACTATCGCCTGGTCTTCGGTGCTGGTGGGAGTCTTAATGCGACCACCGACATAGAGGATATGGTCGCCCAGATAACCGATCTTTGCGGTGAAAAGAACGCCAAGGGTTTCAGGAGGTACGTCGAGGACAATCG
>Ga0208894_1000528_pt1 | contig 28353 bp, 17 predicted proteins | sample ETNtaG_12_FD_185752 | JGI IMG/M metagenome (GOLD analysis project Ga0208894, IMG submission 185752) | Marine microbial and viral communities from oxygen minimum zone, Eastern Pacific Ocean - ETNP201306SV49 (SPAdes) (version 2) | ecosystem: Environmental > Aquatic > Marine > Oceanic ...
CCTCGGGCTCGGCGACCCCCTCCTGGAGAGTCAGGATGGCCTCGTTGATCATCGGGCACAGGATCCGGTTGCTGACGAAGCCCGGGGAGTCCATGCACGCCAGAGGGGTCTTTCCCATACGCTCCGAGGCGGAGACCACCTCTCTGGTGACCTCCGGCGAGGTCTCGCTGCCGTTGATGATCTCAACCAGCCTCATGACCGGGACGGGATTCATGAAGTGCATCCCGATGACCCTATCTGGCCTGCCGGTGTGGCTGGCGATCTCGTTGATGGAGATGCTCGAGGTGTTGCTTGCGAGTATCGCATCGGGCTTGCATATCGCGTCCAGATCGGCGAAGGTGGAGAATTTCAGGTCGGGGATCTCCGGTATCGCCTCTACGACGAGGTCGCAATCGGACAGATTGCCCAGACCCACGGCCGTCTCAATGAGCCCGAGGGCATCTTCGGCCTCCTCGCCAGAGATCCTCTCCTTGGCGGCCATCCTGTCGAGCGAGCCGCGGATGGCAGCCATCCCCCTGTCGAGGAAGTCCTGCTCGATGTCGACCATGGTGACTCCGAGGCCACAGCAAGCGGACACCTGGGCGATGCCGTTGCCCATCTGCCCCGATCCCACCACTCCGATGGACTCGATTGCCATGTTCCCCCCGGCGCAGAATCGGACATGAGGTTTGGCATGGCAGGCAGGTCAACCCACCCGCCCGCGGGATTTCTCCCGCAGCAGTGCTGATGCAGGCAGGGCGATTGCTGCGAGCGCAAGCACGACGCCCAGGGACAGCCACCCGAGCATGGGCCCAGCACCCCTTGCATCGTCTATGGCCCATTCCGACCAATCCTGCTTCAGGACCTCGATGGAGTGGGTCTGCTCGTTCCGCGCCGCATCGAGGCTGCTCGCCTCGATGGCATGCGATCCGGGAGCCTGGGGGACGCCTATGGGAGATGTGAAGTTCCCCGTTGGGGGGCATACTAACTCGGCTGAGTCCGATGCGCTCCAGATCCTTACTAGCAGCCCGGGCTCGCAAGAACCCGATATTTGCCTCTCCGCTGAGAGCGGCGCGTTGCGGTAGCGGTCCTCTTTGAACTCGAGCACGGGGGGGGTTGAGTCCCGTTCCAACGAGATCGTGTAGGTGTCGGTCCCGTCTAGCGCATCGACCTGGATTACGAACTCGTTCTGCCCCTCGATCAGATCCAGCACCAGAGTCACGGTGCCGCTGCCGGGACCAACTAGGTGAGTCTCTTCGGAGCCAGTCCGCGACCAGTGGATGGGCTGGGACTCGTGCCTCAGAATCACGACCTCGATGCTGTCGAGGGCGACGAGTTGCCCGTTGCCATCCGCGAGCGCGGTGTCGTACGTGATCTCCGGCAGCTCGAAGGTCCTGCATTCAGAGAAGCGGTTGTCATTGGCCTGTGGCTCGGTGAGGTCAACGGCCCTCAGGCAGATCGTGTGATCGCCCGTCCTGTTCAGGTCGAATGGCAGGTAGCCATCGGACCCGCTCTGCTCCGAAAGCGGAAGCCCGTTCAGGGAGATGCTGACACCGACGTCCTCGGGAGAGTCCCATGAGAGGTTCTGCCTGTGGTCACCGAGAATCACATCCAGAGTGGGGTCGAGGGACCAGGCAATCGCTGGCAGCGTGCGGTCCAGCACTAGGGGCCAACTCTCCTCATGCGTGTTGTTGGCCCAGTCGGTGAGTCGCAGCCTCATGATGTGGTTGCCGTCTTCCAGATCAGTTACTAGGCCAAGGGGGATCGATTCGACGAAGGTGCTCGGATAATCCCCCACGCCGTCAACGGGGAAGCCAGTGGAGGCATTGAGCACGACAGGCTGGTTGGGCGTGGGCATGCACTCGGTGGAGGAGCTCCCGGTGAGCACGCTAGTGAATTCGAGGCACCACTCACTGATATCCGCAGGAATCTCGATGAGGGCATGGCCGCCTGAGAGATTCATCGGGTGGTGCAGGTCGGCCGGGGCGTAAGCGTAGCCAGCTTGGTCGAGTATCGAGATGATCTCGACTTCTGAGGGGGAGAACGGGTCATACACGACTTGGAAGGACTTGGATGCGGAGTTGCCTGCAGGATCACTGGCAGAAACGGAGAAGACATTCGACCCCCCGTTGTGGTAGAATGCCGGAACGCCCTGCGAGCCCTCGGAGTACCCGGCTTGGGAGGGCTCCAGCTGCAGCAGATGCTGGGCGAAGCCGCTCTCGTTGACATCGATGGTCGTACCGCCTACAGACAGGGTCGTCCCGGGCTCGGTCTGGATTCCGATGGCCACCTCCTGCGAGGTCGTAATCCAAGGTACGCCCGTCACCAGCAGGGGGGGTGCGGTGGCATCGTAGGCCACGGATAGGAAGGCCTCAGCCGAGCGCCCGGACGCATCCGTGACGTTGGCGTGGTAGTCGAACCACTGCTCGGAGGTGGGCAGCGATGTGTTGACCCAGACTTCTCGGAATAGGTCTGGCGCGATATTGTCCTCGAGGCCGTTCCACCTCCAAGTGAGGTTGTGGTGCCGCCCCTCGGCATCGACCCCCCAAGCGGATTCGGCGGGAATTCTCGTGGGGCCGGAAGGGGAGTTAGTGAGGGAACATTGGAGGTCCGAGAGGTAGAAGCCGATGCCGATGTCGCGAGCGTGCAGCCGAATGGGCAGTGAAGAGTTGGTTTGGGTCATGTTCTGTGGGATTGTGAACGAGATCTCGGGATCCGTCTCGATGAGCTCGTACTCGTAGGGAAGCCTGATGCGGGCACCGCCCTCGAGCTCGATGTCAACGAAACCGAGCCACGTGCCCTCTCGGGGGGGCCTGTCGAAGGAGAGGTTCAGCTCCAGCGCGCCCGCGGGGAGGCGCCCGTCCAGGGTCGGGGAGCCGCTCGGCCACATGCTGCTTATCTGGGACGCATTGAGTTGGTTGTGGCCGGTGACGTTCAGCGCTGTGCCCGAAACGACGTCGATGTCAATCCAGAATCCCGTCGACTCGTCGTCGACGGACCAGCCGTGGACGGCTATGCCGTACAGGCCGTCCTCCGGGTCCGTGATGCTGACCGACTCCGATGAGGTGCTGCTCAATGACCTCCGAGACTCCTCCCCCGCAGAGAAGTTCCCATCTCCATCCGCATCGTGGAACAAGTAGAGGTCGAGGTCGGCAGCGTGGTAGGCATCCATCGAGACGCTGATCTCGGAGGCATCCTCCAGAGAGAGGTTGTGCCACCACGAGGCTGTCATCTTGTCGCCCGAGTCGTCTTGGTATGCGGTCTGGTTTTCGAGGCGTATTGGTTGCGACCATCCATTGGCCTCTATCGATCTGACGGAAAGCGGGATTGTGGAGACGATTCGGGCTGTGTCGTTACCGCCCCCCTCGGACCAGTCAGTCACAGTGCGCTGAAAGCCCGAGGCCTCGGCTGCGAGGTAGCCGACGGTGATGTTGAGCGGATTGTCGTTGGTCTGCACGCCGTGGAGGGCGGTGTGAAGCACCATCTGGTGCGTGCCAGGCGTCGGCGGGACCACGAAGGTCTCCCTCGAGGTACCTGTGTAGGTCCCCCAGTTATGCTGCCCACTGGTGGCGTGGTTGTTCACTGATCGCCCCTCGATGTGGAAGGTGGAGGATCCGTAGGCATCGGGCGCGTCCTCAGCATAGCCATGAGGTGACTCGGTCAGCCACAGCACGTCGATGTCAGTGTAAGGATTGTCGTTCCAGTCGACATCGAGGACGATCGACCCGCCGCCCCCCAACTCTTCAGGCCACTCTACGGTCAGGAAGCGCCAGTCACCGCTCTCTGCCCTCCATGACCAACGCATGGCCCCGCTGATCCAGGACTCGGTGTACAGGGTCTGGTTGGAGGTGTTGCCGTCCAGGGGTTCGGGGAGCAGGGTGAAGGGTCCCTGCCAGGGTACGTTGGTCACCACGGGCAGTGTCCAGCTTCGAGACAGCCCCCCGGTGGGCTGGCCTTGACCGTCTACTGGGTTTGACTCGATGAGGATTCCATGCTGGCGCAGACCCGGGGGGGCGCCCTCGGGCACGGACACGGCCATCTCGACGGTCGTCGTGCTATGGGCCGCAGCCTGCACGGTGGCAGGGACGGAGACCCAGTCGTCCTCAACTGAGCCGAAGGCGGTCCAATCAACCTCGATTCTTACCGGGTCGGTCCCAGAGAGTTGGCCGTCGTACCTCCACACGCCCAGCATCAGGCCGTCCCTGGCGTCCTCGAAGGGCAAGCCGACCCTGACCTCGGCCTGAGGCCCGTTGCTCCACCAGTACGTTACCTCCTCCATCTCGCCGGACTCGTTCCACTCCCCGTCGTCCACCATGCCGTCGCCGTCGGAGTCGTTGTGGAATACGCCGTCGCCGTCGTAATCCGTCCAACGGTACACCTGCAGGTATACGCGTTCCTTGGAGGAGCGTTCCTTGTATGGGTCGAAGGCTGCGTAGTCGATGGTAGCCCTAGCACGAATCTGAACGGTTCCCGGGGGGAGCTGGTGGGACGGGTCGCTGGGAATGTGCAGCGGTATGAGTAGGTCGGGGCGATCGTCCTGATGCCCGTCCCATGTGTCATTCTCACCACCGCTGCTACCGTTGCCTGTGCTATTCCAGACGAGGACGGTGTGCTCCAGCGGGGCGAAGGCCGTAGGAGCGAGGCTCAGCAGGAGGTCAGAGTCACCGGGGTTGTCGAAGGAGAGCTCGACAGTCTGTGACTCACCGGGGCGCAGTGAATTGAGATTGGCGTCTCGGTGCTGGCCCTGGAACGTGCCCGAGTTCCACTGAGCGGGGCTGAGCGACCACGTTCCGTTTTCCCCCTCCAAGGTGGCTACCGAGCGGGAGGCGTTCATCCAGCCCCCACCCTGCACGAAGGGCTCGTAGCCCCTGTCGTCGGAAGTAGAGAGCACGAAGTCCCTGAGCTCCTGCGAGCCGGGAGTCTGGTTCAGATTCTCGAGCCATGCCTCCTCGATCAGTGCGAGCAGTCCAGCGACCACGGGCGTGGCCAGGCTAGTCCCCCCCCAAGTGGTCCACGACTCGTTGGCACCACTATGGTCGTTGAGAGGGAGGTCCCCCGTCGCAGACCAGCCGACTGAGACGATATCAGGGTCCATCCTGCCGACCACATTCGGCCCTCGGTTCGACCACGGTGCGCTCTGCCCCCATGAGTCGGAGGACCTGCTGCTGAAGGCGCCGACAGAGAAAACGCCGTGGGCGGCTCCCGGGACTTTCGTGGTGCCGAAGCCGTGTCCGCCGTTGCCGATGGCGACAGCGTACGAGGCGTTCGGGTTGTACGCCCTAGTCAGCCAGTCGAGATAGAGGGAGTAGCCATCAGCACCGGAGTCATCCACCGAGGAGTAGCCGAACGAGAACGAGCCGATGTGAGGCTGGTCCGGGGTGCTGGGATCGCCATCATAGCCCTCGGCTATGAAGCGCCATGCATCGAGGGCGTGACCCCCCGAGTAGTGGTTGCCGATGGAGGAGATGGTGGCGTTCGGTGCCATTCCCAGAACGCGTCCGCCGTCGATCTCGCCCTGTGCGGCGACTGCGCTGGCGCACAGCGTTCCGTGATTGCCGGAGTCGAGCATGAACAGGGTCAGGTTACCAGAACCGGGAATCCGGTCGTTGTAGCCGTGACGGGCAGCGTAGGTCGAGCCGTAGGGGGCGCCGTGGGTGCCGTCGGCCACCCAGTAGACGAGTCCAGCCGAGATGTCCCACAGGCCATCGTCGTCCAAGTCCCTTCCCGAGGTCTCCTCGCCCGGCCTCATCGGCGTCTCGTTGCCGAACCATCCATCCCTGTCGATATCAGGCCACACCGTCTCGTAGAGGCCCAGTTTTCGGTCATCGACGATCAGGATGGGGACGTCCCCGCCTGCCTTGTCCCGCAGCTTCCAATCGGGATGCTCCCCCAGGTGGTAGGTACCCGAGAGCGATGCGTTGACTCCCGTGATGTTGTATCCGCTGGAGTCGAGGACCCCATCGCTGTCGTTGTCGAAGTCAGTTGCCGAGGTGTTGGCGTACCAAGTGTCTGCCTGGGGGTATGCCTCGCCGTCGATCAGCCAGTGGTACATGCTGTTGTGGTCGAGCATCAGGGGCCACCCCAAGTACGAGGAGCCCTGATACTCGACCCTGGCCTGTGTGCCGTTGAGGTCGGGGTGTCCGAAGTCGACTCCGGTGTCAGCTACTGCGACAACGAGGCCATCGCCCGTGTAGCCCCTTTCCCAAGCATCCGTGGCACCATGGATCTGCCCGGTCCTGACCGAAGTGGGCTCGTGCCCGGGCGGGGATTCCATAGGGGTGATACCGTACGGTTCGGGAGAGCGTTGGGCGTCGATAATAGCGATTACCCCGGGGACGCCTGTGAGCTTGTGCAAGAGATCGGCATCCAACCACAGGGTCCTGTGATCGATGCCGCTTAGCGGGCTGCCAAGTCCCACCATGACCTCGCCGGCTTTGGCCGAGGCCTGCTTCTCGATGGCGCCGTGCCTGTACTGCCAGACGCCGAGGTCGTCGAGCGATCTCGTGATTACCGTCACGCGTACCTCGGGCTGCCCGGACGCGATTCTTTCCAGGACCCCCTGGTCCACCCAAGGGGGCCCGGTGAGTTGGCCCTGGGGGATCGGCACTTGGGGCGTCTCGGTGGGGGACGCTGGTTGGACCGGGTTCTCGTTGGTCGCAGCGGAGGATAGCGAAGAGGTTAGCAGGAGCAGTAGGACGACAGCGGTAATCCTGCCTCGCATGCCCTGAGGGCTTGACCCATCGGCTTGATATTGACGGCTCCGAGTCCCGTCAATTACAAAGAGTCGGCACAGTAGGGGTCGCGCGGAGTCCCGTAGTGTAGTGGTCCATCATCTCGGGTTTTGGTCCCGGGGACCCTGGTTCGAATCCGGGCGGGACTACCACTATTCCCCAATGACAGTCGGGTTTCGCGACAGGTCCTTGGTGATGTTCTTCTGGTGGCTCTCGAGCGTGCCACCGCCAATCTCGAGCAGTTTGGCATCGCGCCACATGCGCTCGACCACGTACTCGCCGACATAGCCGTATCCGCCCATCACCTGGATGGCACGGTCAGCGATGTTCTTGGCCGCGGTGGTCGCGAACAGCTTGACTCCGTCCGAATCCAGCCTGTGCCCCGCCTCTGAGAGTTCGATCTGCCTCGCAGTGTCGTAGACGTACGCCCTCATGGCACGGTACTCCGCCCAGGACTCGCCAATGTGGCGCTGAATCTGGCCGAAGTCCCTGATCTGCTTGCCGAACGCCTCCCTCTCGCTGGCGTAGGCGTTCATGGCGGTGAGGCAGCGTCGGGCTATCCCGACGCTCATGGCCGCTAGGCCGAGTCGTTCGTGCTCGAGATTCCTCATCAAGTGGATCATCGACTCCCCTGGCTCGCCGACTACGTTCTCGGGGGGCACCACGCAGTCCTCGAACAGCAGCTCGGAGGTCGTGCTTGCGCGCACTCCTAGCTTGTCGTGTATCTTCTGTCCAGCCGAGTAACCCGGCATGCCCCTCTCGACAAGGAAGGTCGTCAGCTCCGCACGCCCCCTCTCGTCGGTTCCCGTGCGTGCGTACAGCCACGCCACGTCGGCAGGCGTGCCGTCATCGTCCAGCGCGCCATTAGTAATCCACATCTTGCGTCCGTTGACCACCCATGTGCCATCGTCGCGGGGGGTCGCCGTCGTCTGCATTCCAAGGACGTCGGTGCCGTGATCGGCCTCGCTCATTCCCAGGCAGCCGACCCACTCGCCGCTGCACACCTTGGGCAAAATCCTTGCCTTCTGCTCGTCGCTGCCGCTGTGAGCGAGGTTATTGACGAATAGCTGGTCGTGAGCGAGGAAGGCTAGGCAGAAGCCGGGGTCGGAGTAGGAGAGCTCCTCATTGACGATGACGACCGAGGTGGCGTCCATTCCCGCCCCACCATACTCGGCTGGGGCGGTCAGACCGAGCAGCCCCATCCCACCCAGTTTTCGGAACAGTGGTAGGTTGAAACGCTCGTCACGGTCGTGCTCGAGGGCCTGGGGCTCGACCTCTTCACGGACGAAGTCCCTGACCATCTGGCGTAGCATGGCGTGCTCGTCGGTCGGGTTCGCGATGTCCAGGTCACGCCAGCCCTCGCCCATGACCCCTCTGAAGGAGACCGTCGTATGAGCCATTCGTCAACGACCGTCTGGTGCTCAAGAGTAATGCCGGGGTGTCGTGCTCGTTCAGGGCTATGGCGTGACTCGCCTGCTGTCGCGGGGGAAGGGGATTACCTCGCGTATGTGATCAGCGGCGGTCAGCCACGCGCAGACGCGGTCGACCCCCATCCCGAAGCCGCTGTGGGGCACGCCCCCGTAACGACGGACGTCGATGTAGAACTCGTAGGGCTCGCGGGGAGTCCCCTCCTCGTCTATTCTCTCTAGAATCTCACTCTCCGACCAGGTGCGCTCGCCACCGCCGATGATCTCGCCGTAGCCCTCGGGAGCGAGCAGGTCGTGGCAGAGCACGTACTTCGGGTCGTCGGGGTCCGGACGGTGGTAGAACGGCTTGGAGGCGCGGGGGTAGTGAGTGACGAAGTGGGGGACGTCGAAATCGGCAGTGAGAGCCTTCTCCTTCGAGTAGTCGAGATCCTGCCCCCACTCAATCTCGACCCCCATGCCCTGCAAGGTCTCGACGGCCTCGTCGTACCTCATCCGGGGGTACGTGCTGTCGGCGTAGCGCGAGATGAGGTCGAGGTCTCGGCCGAGATCGGCGAGATCGTCCTCGCACTCCTCCAGCAGGGTCTTGGAGATATGTCGGACCACACCTTCGCCATGCCCCATTACCTCGTCGTTGGAAGCCCATGCGACCTCCATCTCCGCATGCCAGAACTCGGTGAGGTGCCGGCGCGTACGGGACTTCTCGGCTCGGAACGACGGGGCCATAGTGTACAATCTCTCAAGGGCGGGCATCGCAGCCTCGGCATAGAGCTGCCATGACTGGGTCAGGTAGGCCTTGCGACCGAAGTAAGGCACCTCGAACAGGGTGCTGCCCCCCTCCACGGCACCGGCAACGAAGTTGGGTGCCTGGTACTCGATGAAGTCGCGCTCGCGGAAGTAGGAGTGGATGGCGCCGAAGACCGTGGAGCGAAGTTTGAGCATTGTCGTCATCCGGCCGGTACGCAGGTACAGGTGGCGGTTGTCGAGGAGGAACTCCGTCTCACCCCCGTCAGCTTCCTCCATAGCGGACTCGGTAATCGGGAAGGGACGGTCGGGGTTGACGGGCCCGATGACCTCGCCCGAGGAAGCGAGGACCTCATGGCCGTGCTCGCGGTCGGTCGCCTCGACAGTGCCCCGGACGACGATGCTGGACTCGGTTAGGGCGCCTTTCATCTCCTCGAAGGCAGCATCGCCGACCTCGTCCCGCTTGATTACGCACTGGACGGATCCAGTGGAGTCCCGCAAGACGATGAACCATATCTTGTTGGATCCCCGGGACCTGTGAACCCAGCCCTTCAACTCTATCTCAGAACCATCGTGGGCACCGGCTCTGACATCCCCAATCCAAGTCGTCTTCGCCATGCGAACCTCGCTCCTCCCCGGTCGCTACCTCCATTTCAATGTCAGTGCATGAGCGCCAGCAAGACGATGATTGGACGGCGGGTCTGACGGGATTCGAACCCGCGGCCGACGGGTTAAGAGCCCGTCGCTCTACCTGACTAAGCTACAGACCCGGCGCTGGGGCCTGACGCCGCCCTATAACGGCGACGGGGGCTCAGCCCAGCCGCCCGCCGGGCTTGACAAGGGTGCTGACCTCGTCTTGCGAGGCCATGACGACGGCGTCACATATGCCGACGAAGAGCCCGGCCTCCACCACGCCGTCTATCGCACGGATTCGGGACTCCAGATCGAGTGGGTTCGAGATTGTAGGGCCGAAGGAGCAATCGAGGATGTAGCCCCGGTTGTCTGTGACGAAGGGCTCATCCTCTCCGCCCCTCAAAGCCACAGGTCCTGGGCATAGGTCCGAGATTCCATCCCTCACGCTATCCCATGCCATCCCGTCGACCTCCACGGGCAGGGGGAATGCGCCTAGGGTGCTGACCTGCTTGCTATCATCGGCGACAACCACCATTGCCTCGGAGGCCAGCGCTACGATCTTCTCGCGCGTCAGAGCGCCACCACCACCCTTGATGAGGTCGAAGTTTTGGTCGAACTCGTCGGCCCCGTCGATTGTCAGATCGAGGCTGCCCGCATCCCGTATCTCGAGCAGCGGGATCCCGAGCATCTCGGCGAGCTGTCTCGTGTCCTCGCTGGTCGGCACTCCTGCAACCTCGATACCCTCTTGCTCGATCATCCTCGCTATCTCGATGATCGAGTACCTGACCGTGGATCCCGTCCCCAGCCCGAGTGCCATGCCATCGGTGATGAACTGGCAGGCTGCGATGCCGGCCTGCTCCTTGAGTGACTCAGTGCCCGTCACGCCCCGGGGGCCCGTTGGACGTGCATGATGGTTGCCCCGGTGTCCGGCAGGCGAGGCCGGTGGGTTCATGCGGGGGCGGCACGCCCGCTGTCCGAGGGAGCAGGAGGGTCGCTGACAGTGTTCGACACTGAGGAAAGTCCCCTCTCCGCGATGCAGGCGTCCCGTCACAAGGCGGGGGTCCGGGAGGGCCGGCTCTGCAGCAGAAACGAACCATGCCAGGCGTACGATGAACCCGAGAGGGGGAGGTTTCCTGAGCATGGCTGGAACGGGCAACCACGCCGGAGCAAGTCCAAGCAGGTCCGTATGGCATCGACAGGACCGGGTAGGATGCATAGTTGAATGCGACCAGCCGCAAGGTGAACAGAAAGGGGCTTACTCCCTGCACCCTCGCCAACATCTGCCTAGTCGGTGAGAACCGCGTCGAGCACCGGGCCCGGCGCGAGGGTACCGCTCTCCTCGAAGTCGAGCCACGTTCCCTCGCCCTTCAGCCTCGAGCCGAGCTCGTGATAGGCTACGATCATGGTGGGCAGCAGGATCGAGCTGGTCAGCAGAGCCAACACGAGCAGCAGCATCATCAGCACGAAGAAGTTCTGCAGGCCGGGAACTGAAACGAAGAGCCCTGCTGCGAGCCCTGCGCACGTCGTCGAGGTCGTCTCAAAGATAGTGTGCCCAGTTCGCGATACCGACTTGGCGATTCCTGCAGGGGTCTCGCCCTCGTCCTTGATGCGGTCGATTATGTGGATCGAGTCGTCAACCCCGATGCCGAAGACGATAGTCCCGATCATGGCGGTGAACACGTTGACGTTTACCGAACCGCCACGCATCAGAAGCGGCTGCCAGAGCACAACCACACCGACTGCGGTCATCGTGAAGATGGCCAGCCGGGGTGAGCGGAATAGGACGGCCATCGTCAGCAGCAGGATGGCCATAGTGGCAATAGTCGTCTCGGACTGCGCGTCGTGAATCCCCTTGTTGATGTCGAGCGAGACTGGTAGGCCCCCGGTCAGCAAGGAGTTCGAGACCCCGTCGATGCCCAAGGCAGGGCAGTCAAGCGCGCTTGCGCATCCATTTCCATCGAGATGGTCATCGATGGCATCCCGGAGGCTGCCCGCTGTTGCGAGGTTGATGTAGGGTTGGTTGACGTAGACCAGGGTCTTGGTCTCGCCCTGGCCCTGGTCCGCGTTCATCAGCATGGAGCGGACTTCCGGGCTCAGCGTGTCGAAGGCGATGTTGACCATGTCCTCGCGACTGCTCGCAGCATAGGGCCAGCAGTCCGGGCGGAAGGGGCTGGAAGACTCGTCCCAGCACTCGTCGTGTATCAGTTCCCACAGGCTGCGGTCGTAAATCTCGAGGCCCTCGACCTCCAAGTCGACGTGAACAGACTTCAGGATGTCCACTAGGCTGATTGTCGTCGTGTTAGCAACATTGTCTATCTTCATCACTTGCATGTGGTCAATGGCGTCCAGTATTGGGAGATCGCGGATTGGGGCGGTATCGTTCTGCGGCCCCCTTTCTGTGGCATCCACGATGAACATGTTCGTCTGACCTCCCTCGAAGACTATGCTGTACTCCCTGAGGGCCTCGTAAGACTCGAGTCCCGGAGGGACCTCGTCCGATGCCCCTGTGATTTCCTTGCCCAGCTCGTCATTGTAGATCCAGACCCCACCGAGGGTCACGCCCAACGAAAACAGTATGACGAGCAGTGTGGCCTTTAGAGGCACTCGTCCTATGGATTCCCAGAGGCCGTCCATCAAGGAGAGTGTGAGGGTTAGTGAAAGTGTGATTCCGAGGATGATGGCCCCCCCTATGGTGAGCGGGGTGAGCCAGTACAGGATTCCGGAGGACACCCCGGTAGATAGGACGGCAAACAGCATCCCGTTGATCCCCATGACCGTGTATTCGCCTCTTGCGGTAGTCACAGCGACCGAGGATGACACCGAGACAGGGCGTCCCAATGCCGGATTCATGGCTCGGGCTGCTTGACGATCCCGCCTCCTGCTCTCTATGTTCCCGGTCTTGAACAGAGAGGTCGCTTCGCCCCTGCGGTACTTGAGCAACTCAATCAGGGCGGGAACCATCAGCATCGAGAGCGCGAAGGTGCAGGCAATGCCTAGCAGGAGGGTGATGCCCACGGTCCTCATCGGTTGAATGGGAACCAGCTCGGGCCAGGTGAGGACACTGAACCCGATTATCGTGGTCAGAGCGGAGAGGAAGATCGCGTTGCCGGTGGTCATCGCGGCCATCACCGTGGCCTTGAGGCTGATCTCGGGGTCGAAGGGGTCCAACTCTTCGATTTCGACACCGTCCCTGTTGGCAACCCACTCCTCCTCCCTGCGCCTATCCAGCAGCTCAGTGCGGTTCTCCTCGATTCGGTTGGTCAGGTGCAGGGCGTAGTCGACGCCGAGGCCGACGAGGATTGGCCCCGCCGAGATGATCATCGGCGTTAGCATGATGTCGAGGATCACGGTGGTGCCGAAGGTGATGGCGAGGCTCATCACGATCGGAAGCCCGCAAATGACGATGACCTTGGCGTTCCTGTGAAGGATCATCATCGTCAGGGCCACAAGGAGGAGGCTCATCGGCAGCATGGTGTTCACCAGCTCGAGATAGATTGCATCGGAGACGTCGTGCAGCACGGGGGTCAGGCCAGTGACGGTTACCGCCTGCCTCTGCGGGATGACGTCGAGGCGTCCCTTGTCCATGGTGGAGACGGGGTTCTGATAGGTTCTGCCACAGATTTCGCACTCGCTAGCGCTGGCGTTGTCTAGGAGGCTCTTGGCGTGGGCGACGAAGGCCTTGTGATCCCGGATGACTCCCAAGGGGTTCTCGTCGGAGATGCCCTTGGGATCGTTGCGAGGAGTGATGTCCGTGTTGGTCATGTCAAAGGCGATTCCCATGATGACGACGCCCGTGTCCCAAGTCCCGTCACCGTTGGTGTCCCTTACGAAGCTCGACATCAGCTCGCCAGCGTTCTCGACGTACTGGTCGATCCTCTCTTGGGCACCGTCACCCTGGGGGATGGAGTAGCCGACGTAGGGGTTGAGGGATGCCATGGCACAATCGCCGTCGCTGATGGGCATCCCGTGCTTCTCGACGGCGCAACTGAACCTGTGGTTGGTGGAGTTGGCCTCCTTGACAATCTGTGCGGGAGAGAGAACCCAGATCACACCGTCGCACCCGTCACCTGTCTTGTCGCACGCTAAGGAGCCGCGGTCCTCCTTGTTGTAGTCCAGCCCGGACTTGAGTCCCCCCTTGCCCACGTTGTTGTCATCACCCTCAATCCACGACATCTGGGAGAGGACGTCCACATCCGTGATGTTCTCGTTCCCCTTCTCGCCTCCCGTCGCGGCGTTATCGGTCTGGATGTACAGGATCACGATGTCCGTTGCCCACTGCTCCCTGACCTCATTGAGCAGAACGGTCGAATTCGCCCCATCGGGGAGGTATACCTCCACATCGCCATTGATCTGGTGCTCAAAGTCCATGGCGTCCCGTCCAATCAGCGCTGTCAGTAGCAGAAGCAGTGCGACCACTGCTCCGGGACTGCGCTGGATGCCGCTATAGGTAAGCTCAGCAGCTCTTTGGGCGACTGCGTGGATACCGTCTGAGACATCGTCAGAGAGTTGCCCGGCCGTATCGAGGGCTCCGCCGAGGAAGCCCCCGTAAACGGCCTGCCTAGCACGCAACATGGCATTCCTGGCTGGCTGCAAACTCTCGAAGAACCACTTCCAGAAGCGGGCCTCGTCATCCAACTCATCCTCCCTCAATGGACCTGTCACGCCGATGGCCCCCTGTGGGGGCCACATGAAGCGTTCGCTAGACGGGCAGTCGAGGGAGCGGTTACTTCGCAATCACGCGTCCGGGAACGGGCTCACTTTCGTGAGTGATCATCGATCGCGTCCCGATGCCCTCAAGACTGCCTCGCCATTCGTGCGGTCATGGAATTGGTCACAGGGGGGGCGGGGTTCATCGGCTCGCACCTCGTAGACGCGCTGGTCGGAAGAGGCCGGTGCGTGAGGGTGTTTGACAACTTCAGCAGCGGGCGCGAGGACTTCCTCTCCCACCATGAGGGAAGCGGCATGGTCGAGGTGGTCAGGGGCGATCTGCTTGACCCGGAGTCGGTGAAGGAATCGATGGATGGCATTGAGACCGTTCACCACATGGCCGCCAACCCCGACATAAGGCTGGGTACCGAGGTCACGGACACGGACCTCAGGCAGGGTACCGTGGCGACGTACAACGTGCTCGAGGCCATGAGAGTCAACGGCGTCTCAAAGATCTCGTTCTCCTCCTCCTCCGCTGTCTACGGTGAGGCCGATCTGATGCCGACCCCGGAGGACTACGGGCCAATTATGCCAATCTCCCTCTACGGCGCCTCGAAGATCGCTAGCGAGGCCCTCATCACCGCATGGGTCGGGACCTTCGGCGCTCAGGGGTACATTCACCGGTTCGCCAACATCGTCGGCCCGCGCGGGACGCACGGTGTGATCTTCGACTTCATCCACAAGCTCAAGAGGGACCCGGCAAGGCTCGAAGTACTTGGTGACGGCTTCCAAGAGAAGTCGTATATGTCCGCTCAGGATTGTGTCCGCTCCATGCTTCATGTGATGGACTGCAACGATGACGATGCCAATCTCTACAACCTTGGCACCGGTGATACTTGCTCGGTCTCGAGGATCGCCGAAATCGTGGTCGAGGAGAGTGGGCTGGACGGCGTCTCCATTGAGTACACCGGCGGGAAGAGGGGCTGGGCAGGGGATGTGCCGAAGACATACCTGGACGTGAGCAAACTGCTCGCCACTGGATTCGAGCCCACTACGATGTCGGAGCAGGCCATCAGGGACACGGCTCGCGACCTCATCGACGAAATCGGGCTGTGATGTCTAGGGTCGAGGAAGCATGAGCAAGCGCTGGCACCAAGAGAAAGGCCGGGATCCGTGGGGGCGTCAGGCTCGCTCGAAGGGCTATCGGGCGAGGTCCGCGTACAAGCTCAAGCAGATTCAGGAGAGGTTCGGGATACTGAGGCCCGGGGACGCGGTCCTCGACATCGGTTGCCACCCAGGGGGCTGGACCCAAGTGCTTGTGGAGGAGGTCGGTGATGACGGGCTCGTCGTCGGTGTCGACCTGCTCGCCACCTCCGCTGTCGAGGGGGCTGAGATCATCATCGGCGACATCACCGAGCCGGCAACGATCGAGCGCATCACCGAGATCGTGGGCGATCGTAATCTCAACGCTGTTGTAAGCGACATCTCCCCGAGGCTCACCGGGCGCTATGACACCGACCAGGCCATCTCGCTCGAGCTCTCGACCACTGCGCTCGATGCCGCGATGGCCCTCCTCTGCCCAGGTGGTGGTTTCGTGACAAAAATCTTCCAAGGGGCGGGGATCGAGGGGCTTGTGGATGCCGCCAAGCTGAGGTTCTCTTCGGTGGGGCGGTTCTCCCCCACGGCAAGCCGGAGCGCGTCCTCGGAGACATACCTGATATGCCTGAACAAACTGCCCAAGCCACGCGGTTCAGCCGTCGGCACCTCCGCCCTTGAGCAAGTCCGCGCGCACCTAGAGTCGATTGGAATAGTCGTAGAGGACAAGGACGAGGGTCAAGAGGGCACAAAGACCGGATTCAGGAAGCTGGACAGACGGGAAGAATAACCACTTCCACATTTGATTAGAATCACTTGATTTACCTAGGAATAGCAGGTGTATTCAGACACACCGGTTAAATTGAAAAAGTCTGATTTTCGACGTTTTACGCAGTTTGCGCACCTTCCTCATTATATAGTCCATGAAACCGAGACGTAGTCACTCGTGTGAGCGGGGAGATGGAAATGATGAATGTAGATATGAATGCAATGAAAGCAGAACTTGGCGGCGCCTTTGTGCTGTCCTGGGCCGTTTTTGCGATGGACCTCAGCACCCTGACGGGTGCTGTTGCCCTAGCAGTGGTCTGGATGGCATTTGGCGGAGCCCACGTACTGCCTGTAGTGACCTGGTGTCACATGCTGAACGACGGAGATGGCGATGTCGACGGTAACTACATGCCTAACGGCATGAGGCTGTTGGCTCAGGCTGTAGGTGCAGTGCTGGCAATAGTGCTAGCTACCGAAGCCGGCGATATCGAGACCGGATGGGTTGCGACTGCCTTTGTGATGCCCAAATTCTGGGGCCTCCTAGGTACGATTGCCGCTGGTGCGGTTTGGTGGCAGGTGCACACCCGATGCGATTCGGCCTGGGCTAGCGCCTTCGGCCTGATGATACTGGGTGGCGCGATGACCCTGACGGGAGCCCACGAAATGGGCGCTTCGTTGGCAAGCTTAGGAGACGGCATCGCCGATGTCCTCCCAGCGTGGATTGTCGACGGCCTGCTAGTCGGAATCGGTGCCCGAATCGGCGCTGAGATCGACAACGCACTCTGAGATCAGGAAGTAAGCTGAATCACAGACATACGCAAGCAGGCTGGGGGGGCGACTCCCCAGTCTGTGCACGACCCTCCGCCTAGGGCGCTCTCGCTAGGTGGAATCACTCGGGGCGGGGTCGTTCACCACGAAACGCCCCTAATTCCCCTTCAATTTCACCAGTGTGGTACCCCGGCCATGCTTTAGAAATCTGGCCTTAATCCCCAATGCCCCCACAATCAACGCTAAAAGGGGGACTTCGCACGCCCAGCAACCAAGAGGGGTCGCAGTGGCACGAAGAGAAGTAGTTTGCGTGTCCTCGGGAAGGCCGTTGGTAGAGGACGAGAGCACTTCCTTCCCCTGCCCAGAGTGCAGCACCCCCATCGGACGCAGCCAGCGCTGCAGAGTGCAGGCTGTCAAGTACATCTGCCCCGAATGCAGGTTCGAAGGACCATGAGGCAATCTGATGGGCGAGGTCGTAATCAAGTACAAAGTCACCCTCGACCAGCCCGAGGAGGATGCTCCCGACTACCAGGCAATCGCCGATCGGATCTCCAGTTTCAAGGAGGTCCAGACAGTCGAAATCAAGCCCCTTGCCTTCGGGATGATGTTCATCGAGGTCCAAGTCGTTCTGGGGGAGGGCGATGGCATCGTCGACGGCTTCGAGGACAGAGTTAGGGAGTCCGACGAGCTCATCGGTCAGATCGAGGCCCTCGAGATGGGGCGCCTCTGATCAGTAGTGATCCAAAGGGGATCTCATGAACTCCCTCATCAGTACCGTTGCATAGGTACCCGGGGGCAGGGTGAATCGCAATCGCAGGCAGGCCCCATCAGGATGCCACCTCTCGCCCTCGCTCGGGCCCGAGGCCCAGCGCTCGAAGAGCGAATCGGAGACTTCGGGGGCCTGCTCCACGCTGATATCCCTGAATGGTACAGAAAGCGCCCTCCTAGTCCCAGAGGTCGTTAGTCGGGGAATTCTGGGCACCGTCCACTTGACATCGGCCAAGTCGGTGTACCCCAGGGCACTCTTCTCGCACTCGCCGGGGCCACCGGTGGCATAGGCAGCCTCCCTCCCGGGTAGGGGGCCCGTGACGGCTAGCCTGCCTAGGCCGCAGTTCCTCTTGCAACGCTCCAGATTGGTCTCGCTGACTAAGGCCATCTTTCCCACATCGATGCGCCCGTTTGGCTGGAGTGGTGCGACGAGGTCGCCTACGACGGGCTCGGTGATGGGCAGCCCGGCCTCGAGTCTGGCCGACAGGGAGTGGTTGAAGACAAGCGACTGGATCGAGTGGACCATGAGGAGCTGGAGGGAGTTTGGGAGGGTTCGAAAGGCGCCGAGGTGGTCATCCGGCCTCTCCAGCAGGCGCTCGAGCATCGCTCGCTCGTAGCCAAGCCGGATCGGTGCGATCTCAAGGCAGGAGGCAGGATTCTTGGACTCCCTCCAAGCCTTCCTGAAAATCGCTGACTCATCTCCCTCCCTCGTAGCCTCCATCCCCACGTAGAGGTCCACGGCGCGCTCGAAGTCCCCCTCGATGACTGCGCGCCCGACCTCCGGTGTGACTGGTCTGGTCGACCCGAACCTCTGGGGGCCTATCCAATTGGGGAAGGCATCGCAGCCTATCGACTCAGTCAGTCCCTCTCGTATCTCGTGGACCCTCCTCATCGCCTCCTTGGCATCGATGGGGTCGCCCGAGGCGTCGCAGCAGCCCCTGACTGTGATGGTGAACCTATTGCCGTCGTGGTCCCCCATGCCGACCTTGTGATGGGTTCGTCCGAGCACCTCGATCAAAGTGTCAGGTATATCGGCATCCTCCACCTTGTTCCGATGGGCGTCGATGACCAGTACCTGAGTCGTGATAGCCCGCTTGTCCTTCATCCCAGAGCTGAAAATCCGATTCCTGTTGATTCTGCAAGCCCTGGCCAGTCTTCTCAGGAAGCGATTGGTCTCCCAGTTGGTCAGGGTTACCCTAGCGACTGTGAAGCGGCCCTTCGAGTCCAAGGCTGGGGTCTTGGAGATCTCCTCCACCCGGAAGTCCTCGACTCTGGCCTTGAGCAGTCCCCCGATGCCCTCAGAGGGCACGAGCCATCCAGACAGGCCCAATCGTTCCTCGACGGGTTGCTCGGTCACGAGCCCACCGCCTCAGAACTTGATGCTGGAGAACTCCTTCGAGATGGTGGAGCAGATTTCCTTGAGGATCTTGGAGGCTTTCTTGCCCTTGGCCGCCCTGACATAGATCTCGGGATCGTCGAGGTCGGGATGGTTCTGGAAGTAGTTCGCATACTCAACATCATCCATGTCATTCAGGCGGGATCGGAACATCTGGAGTGTCGTATGGGTCCCGCCAATGACTCGCAGCCTGAGCTCTCGGCCCTCGTTCTTCAATACTTTGACAGGCATGAACAGGCGCTCGACCGGCGACCCCCTTTTCAGGTCTTGCATGTCAAGGCCGAGGTGGGTGGGCCACAAACCCACCCCCATAGTTTTACAACGTGAGGTTTTGGGGTCCTCAATGGCAGGCAGTGATGCCGCGACCGATCGCATCGCCGATGCCTTCGAGAGGCTATCAGCACCGATTCTAGTAGTCAGCCTGCTGCTTACCGCATTCCTGGCATCGGTCTTGGTTCCGCTCCCTGCCTTCACCACCGACCTCTCCTCCTTCGCTCCCGAGACCGATGCAGACGAAGCGCAAGAGCGAATCCAAAGGGCCATCGGTGCCTCGGCCCATCTAATCTACGTCAACGTCAAGCCAGCGGTCGAGGAGGGCAGCGAGGATTTCCTGCCCAACGTCCTCGAGATGAGGGCCCTCCACCAACTGGCTGAGGACCACAGTCGGATACAGGCCTACTCGGATGAGAACGGTGGATTCGTAATCTCTCAGCTCAACGCCGCAGAGATTCTCCAACGGACCCTAGAGGAGAGGAACCATTCGGGACCCCTGTCCGACTTCAGCGATTGGCGACAGATGCTCGAGGGGATTGGCGATGGGGCGGAGTGCGGGGATGCGCTTGACAGCGACGAGAGAACCGTTGCGACCGCATCCTTCGCCTCCTCGGCGATGCTCCATAGCGACCTTGACTACAGGCCGGTGTGCGACTGGCTCGACACCGGCGAGGGCAATCCCACCCCGACTGCTAGCAGCACCCTGTGGCTGATTGAGATGTCGGGTGACATAAGCAATGAGGACAGACGGGCTCACGCCACTGCAATCCGCGTCATGCTGACTAGCGAGCCCGAAGCCGGCGAGGCGGTGCTCGAATACGGCGTCATCTCTGACGACCTGATCAGCAACGACATCAACGAGTCCACCCTGGATAACCTAGTCTGGTTGATTCTCCTCGCTGTGATCGTCGTGGTCATCCTGCTAGCACTATCGTTCAGGTCCTTCACGATGGTCGCTGTCCCGCTAACCGCTCTGCTTGCCGCGCTCGTTTGGACCTACGGGGCTATTGCGCTCTCCGGGATGCGCTTCTCCGTACTGGAGATCGCTGTAGCCCCGGTGGTGCTCGCCCTCGGAATCGACTACTCCATCCACCTCCAACGCGGGTATGAGAAGGCCAAGGATGACTCAGACAGTGCAGCCGAGGCATGGGCGAGGGCATTCATGGACCTGCGAATGGCCCTCTCTCTGGCCGTTGTGACGACGATGTTCGCCTTCCTCTCGAACTCATTCTCCCCACTGCCCCCGCTCCGAACATTCGGTTTGACGCTCGCTCTGGGAGTGGCATCTGCCTTCGTAGCCAGCACGGTGACGGTTGGGGCTATGCACGTGGTGCTTGAGAGGACCACTGGGGCCTCGACGAACAGGGGGCTCGAGCTGGACGCGATGGCCAGGGTGGCTACGGAGTTCCAGCGGGGGAACGCACCACTGGTGCTCCTCACTGTGGCGATTATCACCGCAGGATCGATCGTCGTGGCCCAGCAGGGACTGGAGACCAGTTTCGAGCTCTCTGACTTCCTCTCTGACGACGAGATGGAGGTGATGAAGGTCCGCAACGACCTATATGACTCGTACGAGGTAAATGCCCTCAAGTCAGTCTACATCTTGGTGGAACCGGCCGAAGGTGAAAATTCGTTCAGCGACGAGGAGAGCCTGATAGACGCTCTCAGGGGGGTCGAGGACTCCTTGTTGAGAATCCCTGGCGTGGTCGTGACCGAGGCCCCGGGAACGAGCAACGAGTGGGGCTCATACGACAGCATCTACAGGATCATAGGTGATGCCATCGAGCAGGACGAGGGCTTTGGCCTCACCCACAATCTAGAGGTGTTCGGAGAGGACGTGGCAACGACTGCGGACTTCCGGGAGGGTGATCTCACTCTGGCCATCACAGCCCTCCAATCCAACGAAAGCGTGGGTGAGCCACTGAGGGGGCTCACATGGGCGGAGAGGACTGACCAGCACGTCGCACTGACTGAGGACGGGGGGTCAATCCGCTACCTCAAGATTAGGGTCGACGTCGAGGCTGAGACCAGCGCAATGGTGTATGAGATCGTGACCGAGCTCGACGCCGAGGCCATGATTATCTCCATGGATACCGGTGGCAGGGCATACGTGGTCGGGGACCTCGTTGTGCTCTCGAACGTCCTCTCGGGACTCATCTCCTCGATCATCAGCTCCACTGCCATCAGCCTAGCGGTCTCGATGCTCGTCCTGACTTTGCTCACTCGCAGGTTCGGGCAGTCCCTGCTGGTTGTCCTGCCCGTCGGTCTGGCTGGCTCATGGGTGGTCGGGACGATGGCCTTGCTCGATATCAACTGGAACGTCCTGACCATCATGATCACGGCCCTCACCATTGGACTGGGGATCGACTACTCGATTCACGTGTGGCGACGGTTCGAAGCGAACCGCGCGGCGGGAATGGCAATCTGGCCGGCGATGAGGGATATGTACGTCAACACCGGTGCAGCCCTGCTCATGTCCGCCGGAACGAGTATCTGCGGCTTCATGGTGCTGATGCTCTCCCCGGTCCCGGTCATCAGGGACTTCGGGATGGTCAGCTCAATCTCGGTGGCCTTCTCCCTCGTGCTCGCCCTGCTGGTCCTCCCAGGACTGCTCGCAGCCGAGGTCAGGACCGGCAGCAACGGCGGATGATCGGGACTCGATGATCTCGAGAACCTCGTGCATGTCCAGACTCTGCTCGCGTGCCAGCAGGGCGATTGCCATCCACAGCGTGACGGGCCCTAGTGCCCTACGCTTCCTCTGAGCGCGGCGTACCACCTCCCTCCGATCCAATCCAGACTTCCTAGCGACGTGCGCAATCAGGGCCTGTACGCTATCCTCCGCTCGGTCGGGGGGGCGGTGCAACCGGGCAGCGGGTGGCTCCAGAACGTTGTTTTGAGGGGCTCTCGGTTCGGGCAGTGCCGGCTCGGAAGACGCCCTCGATGAGGGGTGTGCGAATGAGGGAATTGCAGCGAAACTGCCGGAGAATGGCTGCCAACCCAATTCGGGAGGCAGTAGTTCGATGTGGGGATTGGGTTTCAGGGATCCCTCGTCGCCAACGAGCCAACCCGACTCGTGGAGCCGGTCCACAACGGCCAGAGAGTCATCCGGAGAGAACCACTGCAGCTCCAGAGACCACATCCTAGCGAGATCAGGCCTGCTAACTCCCAGATCGGATGCCCCGTGGAAACTGGAATGAAGCAGCCTCGCAATCACATCGGGCCTGCGCTCACTCATCGCTATGCCTCGCCACCTGAGAGCAGGTGCGCGATGCTTGAGCCTTGCCATCGGGCTTGGACGCGAACGCGCTTGGTTGAAGTGTGACGGGGGCATCCGGGGCCGATTCAATGGCGAGGGAGTACATCGCGCGCGACCCGCGGACGGGGAGGCAGATTCGAAGTAGCAGACGGGGCAAGGCCGTCAAAGAAGGATTCAGGACCCTCTCACCGAACCCCGGGCCGTGGGAGAGCCTTGGCCCGTCAGACATCATCCCACTGGCCAGTGGACAGGTCAGCAAGGTCGAGATCCCCACCATCGAAGGCAAGTGGACGCTCGGAAGGATTGACGCCATCAAGGCCCTTCACAAGGTTCTGGAGGAGGAAGTCGAACAGGCACACGCAGCCTTGATCGAGGCCTTGGACGATGACTACCCAGACGTGCGGATAGCAGGACTGAAATCTCTGCCGTCGTTCGCGCTCAGGAGGCAGGACACCCTGTTCCAATGCCTCTCCGACAGGCTGCAGGATGAAGTTGAGGCAGTTAGGGAGGAGGCTCGCACATGCCTCAAGAGGGTCTCGCCACTATTCCCATCCGGATGCGAGGGCATCCTCCGCAGGGAGCTCAGGGATGACAGGAGGGAACATCGCGACAATGCCTTCGATTCCCTACAACAGGCATCCAGAGAGTGGCCGGAGGTCGGGTGCCTGCACTTGGACGAACTGATCAGGGAGGAAGAGGCGGATCTGCGGATTAGGGGCTCCAAGATTCTCAGGACTATCACTACCAAGGGCGGTGCAGAGGCTTGGGATCTAATTGGCTGGTCTCTCCAGGACGAGGAGGTGCGAGTTCGCAGAAATGCAGCGCGGACCCTGCCCGCCCTAGCCGATGTCGAGCCCCGAATAGCAACCGTACTTGTCGAGGCGAGCATCGAAGAGCGCGACAGGTCGATCAGGGACTCCGTCATAAGGGCGCTGAAGAAGCTAGACATGCAAAGCCCAAGGGTGGTTCAGATGATCATCCGAGGCGCTGGGGATGATGATGTCGAGACGCGCAAGGCATGCATCGGCCAACTCGTTATCATAATGACTGGCCAAGAGCTTCGAGAGACTGCCGCGAATCTGTTGAGGAGTGAGAGTGATCCGGGACTGAGGAAACGGCTGGCAGCCCTGTCCGTGGATCCGGACTTCGAGGGTACCGAGGAGGAGAAGAACAAGGCACTGGCCCCGCTGGACAAGGTCGTAGTTCTGCTCCCGGAACTGGAGGAGGATTTGCCCAGGAACTCGGAATCGGGCCCCAATGACTTGCGTGAGGATGATAAACGGGATTCAGGTCGGCCGCCCAACGAGGTCGGTAGATGAGCGACGAGTTTGACGAGAAGCTTGCGCGGTTCGAGCGCTTATGGGATGGCGTCACCCCCAAGGGGCAAAACCGCATCAAGGCGCTGAAGTTTCGCCAGTACATGCGCAACCACGTCATGCAGAAGTTCCACAAGCGTCGCAAGGACCAGTGGGCCAACGCGGACAAGGGCCACTACAACCACGGCTTCTCCAGCAAGGACCAGTTCCTGACCAAGGAGAACTGCAAGAAGTACTGGATGGGCGAGTTGCAGAAGGACATCAGGGACGCAGAGACCTTCTGAGGCAATCCGATGACCACTCCATCATTCAACGACTGGGACCTCGAGGCCCCAATCGCCAAGGCCATCAGTGATCTCGGTTGGACCAAACCCACCGAGATACAGATCGAGGCGCTGCCCGTGGCCCGCCAAGGCATGGACGTCGTCGGTCAAGCGAGAACCGGTTCGGGTAAGACTGCAGCCTTCGGAATACCGATTATAGAGAATTGCGAGCCATCGGGCTCGCTACAAGCGATGGTGCTCTGCCCGACGCGCGAGCTCGCCGTGCAAGTGGCCAAGGAGTTCGAGTCGCTGCAGGGGGACAAGGGGCTCTCTATCGAGACGGTCTATGGGGGAACCGACCTCGAGAAGCAGGCCAAGCGCCTAGGAAAGGGAGTCGATGTGATCGTGGGCACCCCCGGACGGGTGATCGACATGAGCAAGCGTGGCCACATTGACCTCGAAAGCATCTCGCGCTTCTGTCTGGACGAGGCAGACCGTATGCTCGACATGGGATTCTTCCCCGACGTCCTCTGGATACTCGAGCGCATGCCGAACAGGGGACAGACCATGCTATTCAGCGCAACGTTCCCCCAGGAGGTCCTCGATGCGGCAGAGGAGTTCACGAACGATCCCCTCCACGTCATGAGTGACGATCTCGAGGTGGAGGTGCCCGAGATCGATCAATTCGCAATTCGAGTCGGGCGCCTCAACAAGATGTGGGCCCTCGGAAGAATCATCGCCAACATGGGGGACGATGGCAAAATGCTGATTTTCACCAACACGAAGCGTATGGTCGACATGCTGGCCGAGCGTCTCGAGAGGTTCAGGATGGGTTCATCGGCCCTGCACGGCGACATGGCGCAGAACAAGAGGGAGCGGATTCTGAAAGGCTTCCGCGAAGGCGGGACAAGCGTACTCATCGCAACAGACGTCGCCGCACGCGGCCTCGACGTCGAAGGCATCACCCATGTCGTCAACTACGACCTACCAGATGAGACCGAGAGCTACGTACACAGAATCGGGAGGACCGGAAGGATGGGGCGCAGCGGTCAGGCCTGGAGCTTCGTGACCCGGGGGGAGCGGGGGATGCTCGACAAGATCGCCAACACATGGAGCATGAAGATACCCCTAGTCGATGCTCCTGAGTTACCCGAGGGGGCCAAGGAGGCGATTCGCAGAAAGGATGACTGGGACGAGTTATCAGACGGCTTCGGCATGGTGCCAGTGCGCCTCTCTATCGGTAAGGGCGAAGCCTCGAAGATGGCCCTAGCCGAATGGATCCAGAGGGAGGCAAGAGTGCCCGACATTACCATCGGGGAAATCATCCTCGGGGAGGGTGAGTCAATCGTTGAAATCCACGTGAAGAAGGCATCCTACGTCATAGACGTTCTCAAGTCCAGAAAGTTCGGAGGCCGTGACCTTAGGCCCGTCATCGCCACTTAACGTGACGTGCTCGTGACTCTCTCAGCCTGAGCGACAAGGTGAGCCCCCTCCGCATTGTAAATATATCCGGACTAACAAGGGGCTTCATGGCCGGCGGGCTGAGTCGGGACGAGGTTTCGAAAATCATCGAGGAGACCTACAGGGGGAGCATCGAGGAACCCGAGCTATCGAAGAAAATCGCAGGCATCCCGAAGCTCCTCGACAAGTACGAGGGCAAGTGGGACAGGATGGTCGAGTCGATGTACAAGAAGTACGGGAAGCCCGATCTGGACGGCACTGGTGAATCCAAGGCCGAGGAGGGGGCACCGGAGGTGGCTGCGGCCGAGTCGAAGGCCGAGGCCGCCGCCAAGAAGAAGGCGGACCGCGAGAAGGCAGCCGCGGACTCGAGGGCCAAGAAGGAGGCTGCGGCCAAGGAGAAGGCCGAGGCCGCCGCCAGGACCCGGGAGAACAGGGAGAAGGCCGCTGCTCTGATGAGGGAGAAAAAGGAGGCAGCGGCCAAGGAGAAGGCAGAGGCGGCCGCCAAGAAGAAGGCGGACCGCGAGAAGGCGGCCGCGGACTCGAGGGCCAAGAAGGAGGCAGCGGCCAAGGCGAAGGCAGAGGCGGCCGCCAAGAAGAAGGCGGACCGCGAGAAGGCGGCCTCCGAGGCCAGGCTCGAAGCAGTATCCAAGGCGAAGGCTGCCGCCGAGAGGAGTCTGGAGCGTCAGAGGGCCGAGGGGGAGAGGATCCGTCGCGAACTCCAAGAACAGATTGATTCGGCCCCGGACTTGAAAACGAAGGTGGAGTTGACGACCAGAGCCAAGGCAGATGCAGAAAAGGCACTCGCCGAAGAGACTAAGGCGAATCAGAGAGATAAGTCCCAACTCGAGAAAATCACGGCTGATAATACAAAGCTCAAGAGTTCGATCTCTGGCCTGACAGCAGCAATCAAGGCGGCAAGGACCAATTCCGAGGACCTTTCCAAGATGGCCAATGACTTTGCGAGGAGGCTCAAGGACGAGCAGGGGACAAAAGCCGAGGCCGATGAACAACTAGCCCAAGCCAAAGAGGAGAAGGGGGCTGCGGACGCCAAGTTCAGGGAGAACGAGAAGGCGAAGAAGGATGCCGAGAAGAAATGGCAGGCTTCCGTGAAACCCCGCAAAGACGCCGAGAAGCGCGCTACCGAGGCCAAGAGGCTCGCAACTAAGGCCGAGGCCGACCACAAGAGATCCGAGGTCGCTCGGCAGAAGATGGAGGATCAGGCCAAGAGCGGGGTCGAGGACCGCAAGAAGGCCGAGAAGAGCCAGAAGGATCAGGAGGAGGCCCGCGACGATGCCTTGAAGAGGGCGGATGAAAGCCTCGCTGCTTGGGAGAAGGCGAAGAAGGAGCTCGCCACCGCAGAGGCAAAGCGCAAGGAGGCTATGTCCAAGTTCGAACAAGCCAACAAGGCACGACTCGGGGCAGAGAAGCGAGCGAGCGAAGCTGGCAAGGAGGCCAAGGCGGCCGAGCAGAAGGCGGGACATGCGCAACAGACAGCAGAGCGCACAATCGCCCAGGCTGACAAAGAGGCTGAGGGCGAGAAGAACGCGGAGAGGAAACTCGACGACGAGAAGAAGCGCGTCACGGACGCGAAGACGGCAACAGCCGAGGCCGAGGCCGAGCACGAGAAGGCTAAGAAACGGCACGAAGCCAATAGGAAGGCCCGCAAGGGCTTTGAGAAACTGACTGAAGAAGAGTCCCGGGTCCGCAATGACCTCGAGAAGCGGACCTCTACAATGCTCAAGTCGACTGCTGATACCAACAAAAAGTCTGAGAGCGAGTCCAAACAGAAGGCCGAGGCCGAACGCAAATCCAAGAATTCGATCATCGATCGAAAGAAGGCCGAGGCGGACCTCGATGCTGAGACCGGACGATGGAAGGAGGCCGAGAAGCTGCTCGGCCGCAACACCAACGTGCGCAAGAAGGCTGAGCACGAAGCCACTCTCGCGCAGAAGGCAGCAGCGAGCGCCAAGCGGGAGTACCTCGACGCCAAGCAGACTCGGATCGAGGCTGAAAATATAGCCAAGGACGAGGAGAGGGCGTTGAAGGAGGCCCTGAAGCGGGCTGAGGCCGAGACCAAGGCGCGAAAGGAGTTCGAGGAGGATATCGCAGCCGAAAAACAGGCTAGGAAGGATGCGGAGGCCAAGAAGGAGGCAGCGGCCAAGGCCAAGGACAACGCCGAGGAACGGGCCCTGGAGCAGGCACGTCTGCGCGAGGAGGCCAAGGAGCTCGTTCGCAAGAAGGCCGAGAAGCGGACGAAGGAGCTCGAGGAAGCACGCCAGAGAGGGGAGCTCGCCGAGGCCGAGGCAGAACGCGTGGCCGAGGCGCTGCGAATGGAGGTCAAAGTGAAGCTCAATGACCTCAAGGCCAAGGAGGACACGATGAGTCACGACGACTACATCAAGGCGAGGATCGGCATCAAGGCCGTGACCGTGAACTTCGATGTCCTGGGGCATGCAAACGGCAAGCGCGACGACCTGCAGCAGATCGACGGTATTGATTCCGGCCTCGAGGACAAGCTCAACGTCCTTGGGATCACGACGCTCGATCAACTGGCCAAGATGACCGACGACATCGCTGATGACGTCAACGAGGCCATCGAGTACTTCCCAGGCAGAGTCAAGCGACAGCTCTGGGCCGAACAGGCCAGAATCCTCACGGAATGAGACTCGTCGGCCTCGGGTAAACTCCTGAGACCATCGCCATAGGGGATTCAGTGAATCTCGTGATTCGAGACGATTTTGCGTACATGACGCATAGCGCATTCTTGCGGCTAGAATTCAGCACATTCCCGAACATCTTCCGAATTGTTTCGACCATAATAACCAGTTGCT
>Ga0208894_1000530_pt1 | contig 28310 bp, 25 predicted proteins | sample ETNtaG_12_FD_185752 | JGI IMG/M metagenome (GOLD analysis project Ga0208894, IMG submission 185752) | Marine microbial and viral communities from oxygen minimum zone, Eastern Pacific Ocean - ETNP201306SV49 (SPAdes) (version 2) | ecosystem: Environmental > Aquatic > Marine > Oceanic ...
TATGGAACAAAAGACCGATCGTGGGGTGTACGTCCAGTTGGAGATCCTGCTCCTCCTGGTACGCCAAGAGAACCAACTGGATTTGTTTTTCTTTGGGCGCCACTCCATTGGGGTGATCACACCACACATGTAGGACTATTTGAAAATCCAAAGGGACATAGGTGGCATTGGGATGGATTTATTGTTCCTGCGTATAAAGATCCAAATGCCATTCCTAAGAGTGAAGAAGAATCTATTGAAAGATTGTTGTCTGTAAAACATGATTTACAGTTCGCTTCTGGAACTCGTCGAGTAACGGGAGGACAACTTTCTTTAGAACGTGCCGATGACGACCCATTAATAATTGAATTAGAAGAGTTGCTTACTTTTCGTATGAAAGGGATTGGTTATGGTCATCCAGTGTGGCGGCATGGCCGGTGGCATGACGAGTTAGCTATTGGTACAAGTTCTTGGCGTTTAGATGAGATAGATGAGATGGCGTTAGAAAACCTTCATGTCCAAGGGTTGATGAAAGTAACAAGCGGAGATAACGAAGGTGTAGGTGTGTTAGAGCAAATCATTGTTGGTCCGTGGGCGCCAGGTGGTTTCACCCAAATATTGGATCCCGCGTGAACCTTTTTTATTTGTTTATATGTCCTAAAAGAACATTAACGGTATTAACTCCAATTTCTTCAACGGCATACCCGCCTTCCATGACGTACAGCGTTGGTAGTTCTAAAGAAGAAATTAGTTGACCAATAGTCAAATAATTGTTGCTAGTTAAGCGAAAGAAACTAATCGGGTCATCTTTAAAAGTGTCAACGCCAAGTGAAACAACCAAAGCATCAGGGCGATAATATCTGATTGTTTTTAAACCGATTTCTAAAGAGTCAACCCATGCAGGAAATTCAGTTCCTCTGTTCATCGGAAGATTGAGGTTGGTTCCTTCTCCGCTACCTTCGCCGATTTCATCTACATATCCAAGAAAGTGTGGGAATGCATCTTTTGGATTTCCGTGTAAAGAAACAAACAGAACATCATCTCGATCATAAAAGATGCTTTGTGTTCCGTTCCCATGATGAAAATCAATATCCAAAATGGCAACTTTAGTAGCACCATCAGTGAGCATCCCTTGAGCTGCAATCGCAGCATTATTTAAAAAACAGTAACCACCGAATTGGTTTGATGACGCGTGATGTCCTGGTGGACGACAAAGAGCGAAAACTTCTGACGCCCCATTACTGATTCGTTGTTGACCAGTTTGAGCGATAGCTGCAGCGGCTTGAGCTGCTTGCCAAGTACCTGCAGTTATTGATGTTTCTGCTGCGAGCGCGTAATACCCGAGTTTTCCATCAATGTCATCCGGTATTCGATCTTGATGAAAACCTCGTACTGGAAAAATAGTTGGGATCGCTTCTCCGGTGTAACCAGAAAAAATCCATTGGTCCCAACAGGTTTTTAAAAAATCGACATACTTTTTTTCGTGTACAGCAAACAATTTTTCTATATCTAAATTATTTGGTTCAGAGTGGTTAAGAAATCCTTCATTGTTCAACGCATCAACGATGTAGTCCCATCGTTCAGGGCATTCAAAAGGTCGAACTAACTTCCCATCGTAAATTTCTCCGGCAGGAAAATGAGCTAAATGGTCTTTACTTAAGATGATTTCCATACTGGAACCCTAGACATTTGTGATTGCACGTAGGCTATATATGTGCTTAAAAGTAAACCTGATCCTAAAAAAAGCTTCTTTAGTGTGCTTTTGATTGGAGCATTAGTTTGGGCCGCCTTTGTTTTTTTAAAAATACTTATTGCGATAATTATTGGCATTGTCTTGCTTTGGGTGGGGTTTATTATTTTAAGAATGCTGGTAGCTTCGCCACCTGAACCACCACCAGCGGGAGAACTTCGAAAAGTAAAGTTACTTTATCGATGTAGTTTGTGTGGCACTGAAGTACGAATGACTACTGCACCCAATGAAAGCCCTGAAGCTCCACGGCATTGTATGGATGAGATGGATTTGTTAAAGACTGAAGAGTAATTTTCACTTTCCGCGCGAAGTTATCCACAACTGTGGATGAACCTGTGGGAAATTACATGGATGTTATTTCGTGTGCAAACACAAAGAAATGACTGAATTATCGGTACTGAGTAGCTGTAATTATCCCACCTAAAATACTTGCCAACCCAGCCATCAAGTAAATGTTGTTAGTACCGCCTGGTAACCACGCAACGTAGTTGAAAAAGATTATTAACATTCCAAGGCCCAGTAAGAAAAACATTAAAACAGGAACCCATTTGGGTGAAGAATCTGATCCTGGAGGGTTCGGAGCCTGATAACGAGAACCTGAAGGCCCTCCTTTTGGTGTTACCCGTCCACCTTCGACACGACGTTTTTGTGCTTTAGCCATATAAAGAGGATACGGCATTAAATCGCTACAGACGACGGATCGGCGGATTCTCATCGCTACTGTTAATGGTGTGGGAGCAACTGTACTAGTAATAGACAATTATGATTCTTTTGTCTACAACCTCGTCCAATATTTGGGTGAGCTAGGAGCTAACCCTGTCGTACACCGACATGATGCAATCACTTTGGATGATGTAGAAACACTGAATCCAGATGCTGTCTTAATTAGCCCTGGACCAGGAAGACCAGAAGATGCTGGAATTTCAACTTCGGTAATTCAATGGGCTGCTGGTCGAGTACCTGTGCTTGGTGTTTGTCTTGGTCACCAAGCAATTGGGGTTGCTTGGGGCGCGCAAGTAGTTCGGGCTCCAGAAGTTATGCATGGAAAAACTTCTCATATTGAACACACTGAAATGGGCGTATTTGCTGGTCTACCTTCTCCTCTTGAAGCTACTCGGTATCATTCTCTCATTGTGGATAGAGACTCTCTTCCAGATGAACTTGAAATCACTGCGGTAAGCACAGATGGTTTAATTATGGGTATTCGACATAAAGAATTTGATGTAGAAGGGGTTCAGTTTCATCCTGAATCAATCCTTACCGTGGCGGGACATGACTTACTAACTAATTTTCTTGCACGTATTAACTAACGCTTTATTAAGGAGCCTCAGTAGTAGTTGTAGTAGTTGTTTCTTCGGGGGGTTTTTGTTCACCAACCACAAGTGCAACATAAGAACCAGGCTCAGCTTCTACCCCAGCTGCAGGATCCTGAGAGATTACTCGTTGATGATTTGCGCTTCCGTGTTCAACTTCTTGGAAAGTAATTGATACCCGGAATCCGAGAGTAAGACTGGTAAGTAAATCGTTAGCAGCAGTTAACTCAAGTGCAACCACAGAAGGAACAACAACTGGTGCGGGTCCATCAGAAACTATTATTTCTACCGTTCCACCTGGCGCAAATTCAGTTCCACCAGGTGGATTGGTTCTAATTACAATTCCTTCCGCAACATCTTCACTACTTTCATAAGTCGTAGTTACTTGCCAATCTTGAACAAGAATATTCATCGCATCGGCAACAGGACGAGCCACTAATTCAGGTATTTTTTTAACTGCTGGTCCAGAAGAAACAAATAACGTTACTTCTCCTCCGGGAGATATTTCAGAACCAGCTGAAGGTGTTTGACTAATTATTTCACCTAGAAGAACCACTGGATCTTCTTGGTTTACGATGGTAACTAGTAGCCCCATTGCTTCAAGATCGCTTTGTGCATCTGTAACCGAATCTCCTATGACATTAAGTAAAACCATGGGTCCGGTTCCTTGACTTAACAATAGTTTGATGGTGTCACCTTCTTCTATCTTTGTTCCAGCTACAGGATCTTGATCGAAGACGGTGTTTTCAGGAAAATCACTATTTGTTTGAAAATCCATTTGAATATCAAGATTTAACGCTTCCAAAGTTTCTCTTGCGTCTTCAAGAGACAAATTCAGCACTGATGGGACTTCAACTAATCCATTTTGAATCTCTTGATCATCGTTGTTAAATCCAAGTTCATCCACAAAATTTATGACGAGATAACCAAGCAAACCTAGCAAGGCAGCAAAACAGATTGCAAAGAGCGTAAGGCGTAACCATCCATCATCTCGGCGTCTTTTCTTATTTTTACCAAATTTTTCATTTTCAGATGATGGAGAACCTGAAGACTTCCCACCCACACCAACCGGGTTTGCCGGACGAAGATCATGAGCTCCTTCACAATAACGACGAAGATCGCTACGTAAATCTTCTGCAGTTGGATAACGGTTAACAGGATTTTTTGCGAGTAATTTCATTATTATCGCTTCAAGAGAATCCGCTACTTGGGCCCCAGCTTTCCGAAGTGAAGGAGGGGCTTGTTGAACATGCTGATAGGCAACTGCAACTGGGGTTTCACCAATAAAGGGTGGTTTACCAAGAAGCATTTCGTACAAAACAATCCCGAGTGCATAAAGATCGCTTCGAGGATCTATTTGATGACCTTGAGCTTGTTCAGGAGAGAAATAAGTTGCTGTCCCCATTACTGTGCCAGCTTGTGTTAATTCATTTTGGCCAGGAGCCATAGCAGTAGCTATGCCAAAATCAGCTACTTTTATTTGACCATTTGGAGATACAAGTACATTTCCAGGCTTAATATCACGATGAATAAGTCCATTTCGATGAGCAAAACCTAACGCAGCAGAAATATCAACTGCGATCTCTGCAGCTCGATCGGGATGCAAAGGGCCTTCAGTTTTAAGAATGTCTGCAAGGCTTCTACCTTCAACGTATTCCATAACAATGAAATACGTTCCTTGTTGTTCTCCCCAATCGTAAACGCTAACAATATTTGGATGATTAAGATTTGCTGCTGCTTTTGCTTCGCGTCGAAACCTTTCAACAAAACTTGCATCGTGAGCAAATTCATCAAATAAAACCTTGACTGCTACTGGCCGATCAAGCAGAAGATCGCGAGCAAGATAAACCTCGGCCATCCCTCCACGAGCAATTTGCCGATGAAGTTCATAACGATCATTAAAAATAGTCGGCTTATTATCAGACATAGCAATAAATTGTATAGCCACAATCATGCCCACTGGAGGTAGGGGGCCTTAATTTACTCATTAATTTCAAAAAATTGTACAAGAATCTCTCTTGCTATTGGAGCTGCTGTTCGTCCACCTGTTTGTTCTCCTTCAGCAGAATCTGCCTCTACAAACACTGTGAAAGCAACTGATGGAAGGCTTTCTGGATATCCAGCAAAACCTAGAACCCATGCATGAGTTGCTATCTCGTCAGAAGATATTTGCGCTGTTCCAGTTTTTGCTCCAATAATTAAACCGTTAATTGCCAATCGTTGAGCAGTCCCACTATCTACAATTTCTTTCATGCCTTCGCGAAGCAATTCTGCGGTTGATGCTTCCATGGTTTGCTGCCAAATGGAGTTGAGGGTACGAGTTACCAGTTCACCTTTGTGATTTAAGATTTCTTTTACTAAATAGGGCGAAGGTGTATTACCTTGTCCTGCAATAGCTGAAGCTACTAAAGCCATTTGAAGTGGAGTAGCTGCAACCTCATATTGGCCAATAGCCGCCTGAGCAAGAAGTGGAGTATTTTCAACTATAGGTATTCCCGTGCTTTCTCCTTCAGGGGTAGTTACCACAGATAGTTCCTTGCCAAAATCCGTAGGAAAGTAAGAAGTCGCGGTTGGGACATCAAATGGAATGGTCTCATTAAAGCCAAATCTTTCAGCAGTTTTTTGTAATAAAGATGGTCCAATATATTCAGCACCAATCTCCGCGAATGCGGTATTACAAGAAACACGAAGGATTTCTTTCAAAGAACCACCACATTCACTTCCCCCATAGTTAGTAATCGGACGGATAGTTAATGGGGGAATGTATGCATCGGTAATATCAAAAACTGGGTTTTCTAGAGTGAAATTAACTTGTTCAATTGCTGCAGTAGCTGTGATCAGCTTAAATGTAGATCCTGGAGCATAAATTTCACTTGTAGCGCGTGAAATCAACGGAGTGTTTATTTGATTTAACAAATCCGATCGAACATTATTTGCGGTTGTGGTGTTGGTGGAAGAGAGCAGATTTGGATCAAATGTAGGTGAACTCACAAGCGCAAAAATTTCGCCTGTCAATGGACTCATAACAACAACAGCACCATTTCGTGAGCCTAAAGATTCTGCTGCAACAGTTTGAAGATCATGTTGAATCGTTAAAACAAGATCATGAGTTTCAGGATCACTAGCAAATAGTTCGTACAAATTATCTGCTAATTGCTCTGGAGTGCGACCGCTGAGTTCTTCACTGTAAGTAAGTTCAAGCCCTGATGATCCTGAATTAAAAGAGGTGTATCCCGTTATATGGGCATAAAGATCCCCGTAGGGATATTCTCTTTCGTAGCGAAATTGATCTGAAAGGTCATTAATTTTTGAGGTAGCGATAATAACGCCATCGCTTGTTGCAATACGTCCACGAGAAGCACCAAAGGCTTCAATCGCAACTCTGGGATTTGTTGGATCTTCGATAAGACGTTTAGCGTCATAGATTTGTACTCGATTTATTTGTATAAATAACAAGCCATAAAGGATAAGAAAGGCTGTAGCTAAGCGTCGAATACTTTTATTCACTAGATGCTTCTCTCATAAATTTTTCTGTATCTGATTCTGAATTTGCCGCTTGATCGCTAAGTCGTAAAAGAAGAGCTACCAATATGTAATTAGCTAAGAGTGAAGATCCTCCGTAAGAAACAAAAGGAAGTGTCACTCCAGTTAGTGGAAGCAACCGAACGACTCCACCCATAATTACAAGACCTTGCAACCCAATCAGAGTTGTAAGCCCTAAGGCGAGGAGTTTGTCAAAAGCATCAGATGATTTGATTGCGATTCGTAATCCTGAACTGATAATGAGAAGAAAAGAAGAAATCACTAACACTGTTCCTAATAAACCCATTTCCTCACCAATAGCTGCAAATATAAAATCTGTTTCTACTTCCGGAATACGATTCGGTTCTCCGCTCCCAAGTCCTGTGCCGGTAAGTCCACCATTAGCCATAGCGATTGCAGCTTCTACCAATTGATAGCCAGATCCCGAACGAAATGCCCATGGATCATGCCAAACAGAAACTCGCGCTTGTATGTGGTCAAAAATTCTCCAAGAAATTAATGCCCCACAAATAAATAAGCCGAAACTAATTATTAAGTAAGAAAAACGTTGTGTAGCTGCCCAAAGCATGACTGCGAATAACGCAAAATAAAGAAGACTTGACCCTAAATCTTTTTCTACAATAAGAACCAGCATGGCGAATCCCCATGCAAGCAATACAGGAGAAAGATGTCTCAATGAGGGGACCTCAAACTTAAAAATTTTACGGGTACCTACTTGAAGAAGTTCTTTTTTCTCTACAAGATAAGCGGCTAAAAATATTGCGAAAGCAAGTCGAGCAAACTCTCCTGGTTGTAAATTTATTGGGCCAATTGACGCCCAAATGCGAGCTCCGTTTATCTCTCGGCCAATAAACGGCAATAAAGGAAGAGCTAAAAGAATTATCCCAATAACTCCAAATGTGTACCGATGCGTTCTCAAATCTCGTGAATTTCGGACAAAAACTAGAACAAAAATAAAAGCTGCAACCCCAACTGCAGTCCACGTTGATTGCAAAGCAGGGAGATCGTCTGCCACTCCATTTTCATGCGAAAGCCGTGTAATGAATACTTGTCCAAGCCCGTTTAAAAAAATCACAATGGGTAAAATTACAGGAGTAGCAGATGGGGCAAATTTTCTAACGACTAGATGAGTTAAGACGCCTAATCCAAGTACAGCTATAAAAAATGGAACCAGATCAGCTGGAACTGAAGCAGAATTTCCGAAACCTGCCAAGAAGTAAAGAAGAGTGATGACAAAAGACCCGAAGATGATTAACCCAAGTTCAGTGCGTCTTTGTTGCTGTGTTCTTTTATTATTCATCCGTCTGATCGTTGTTCAAGACGAGTAACTACATCCTCAGCTTCTTGACGTGAACTTACTTCAATGACCTCAAGCACAAGGGTTTGATCAAGTTCTCGAAGAGTAGATATAGATGGTCCATCTATATCGTAAATTCGAGGTTCAAACCAAAGAAGCCCTTCAGGGCGTCCTTGAAAGATTTCGACTTTTCCTTGGTGTTCACCTACGTACCAACCGCGATGGGCGTAAAACCACATTGATCCGATACCTATTCCGAGTAATGCGAAAAGGGTTATAAAAAATCCAGTTATTCTCCAGTTAATTTTCTTATGCCTATTTGTTTTTTCTTTTTTTATTTTTGAATCCTGTTTTATGTTTTGAGGTTCACTCTTTATTTGATTTCGAAGTGTTGATTCAACTGTAAGAACCATTGCAGTAACGTTGTCATGCCCGCCGGCTTCCACTGACTCATTAACCAACATGTCTGCTGCGATTTGTGGATCTGAAACTTCAGAAAGTATCTCCATAATTCTGGTTTCATTAAGTTCATTGAAAAGACCATCGCTACACAATAAAAATTTGTCTTTATTGTTGATTCCCAATTCCCACATATCAGCTTTTAGGTTGGTTTCAATTCCAAGAGCCCGAGTGAGAACATTGCGTTGTGGGTGACGAGCAGCTTCTTGTGGCGTAAGTTCACCAGCGCGAACCAAATCAGCAACAAGACTATGGTCCTCAGTAACTTGGTTAAATTCTCCATTTGAGAGTTGATAAATTCGACTATCTCCAACATTTGTTACTAGGAAAACAGGATTTTGATCCTGACCAGTTCCAAGCATTATTGCGCAAAGAGTGGTGCCCATACCTTTTAAAGACGCATCATTTGAAGCTTTTTCAATAATTTTATTATTTGCTTGTTCTACAGCTTGTAGTAGTCCGGCTTGGTTGCGTTTAGTTTTCTTTTTCTTTATTTTCCCAGAGAGTTCAAAAACATTGGTGAGAGTTGTAACTGCTAAATCAGACGCCACTTCTCCACCAAGGTGACCTCCCATTCCATCGGCTACTACAAATAAATAGTTATTGAAGCCAAAAGCGTCTTGGTTGTTTTTACGGACTTTGCCTACATGAGTTGTGGCACCACAAAAAATGATGGTTTGTTCTACAAGGTTTTTTCGTTTTGTCATTTCAATTCCATAACGGTGTCACCCAATTGCAGCCAATCTCCTAGACTCACAACCATAGGAGAAGAAACTCGTTGTTTATTGAGGTAAGTGCCGTTTGTAGATCCAAGATCTTCAACCACAATTTCATCTGCTTTTTCAAATATTCGAGCATGTGATTGTGAAATAAAATCATCATCAATAGTTATTGTGCAACTTTCTGCCCTGCCAATAGTAATTTCTCCGGCGATTTCAAAATTACGCGTAACCCCAGTTAATGAATTTGTAACAACTAAGTGTGGTTTAGATTTAATATTTTTCTTTGTTGAAAAAGTATTCTTTTTTACGTCTCGTGTTTCTACCCATACTGAACGTAGCACTCTAAAAAAGAACAAATAACAGAGACCTAACAAGCAAAGTTGGAGAATAGTTAGTAGTTCGTCATTCATAAATGTTAAAAGAAAAAGTTGTGTTGCCTATACGTATCTGATCATTGTCTACTAGTTGATGTTCTGAAATTTGTTGATCATTTATGTATGTTCCGTTTGTTGAATTTTTATCAATAAAAAAAACTCCATTGTTTCTTTTATGTATTTCTGCATGATGTCTACTTGCCGCTTTTTCTTGTAAAACGACATCACATCCTGGGTGTCGCCCAAGAGTGGTTACTTGATTTAATAGGTAAGTGATCTGACCTAAGTCATTTTTTAGAAATCCAGTTGAATTTTTCTGATCTTCTCGCATTGCAGCAATAATGTCGAAAGTTCCAATTAAACGATCATTGTCAGTTTCAAATTCAATATGGATCGTTCCGATGAATTTATATCCTTCTTTTTTGGAATATTGTTTTATTGTTTCTACTAAATCATGTCTTAATGTTTTTTGAATCTCTAAAAATTTTTTGTTGTCATCTGGACTTAACTTGATGATGAAATAATTTGGAGCAATTAGTTTTCCATCTACGCCAACTGAGCGATTTGAATCAATAACTCTGAGAATGCGTTTCCCGATTTCTACCGGCCGGAGGCCACTTTTAAAAATTCGAGCAAAAAATCCTTCAATAATTGATTCAAGGTGATTTTCTATCTTATTTCTTGCCATAGATACACGACATTACTCGGTCTTGTGTAAAAGGGCGGTGCGCTTGATATATCTCTGTTTAGTTTGTAGAAGATACGCTTTTCATCTTATTGCTCGCGCGGGTGGCGGAACTGGCAGACGCGCAGGATTCAGGTTCCTGTGTCCTTTTTGGACGTGAGGGTTCAAGTCCCTCCTCGCGCACATCTAATTGACGCGATCCTGGGGACGACTGTCCCGAGGTCGCTGTCGGTCAGGAACGGAGAGCGGTATCCAGATCGGCCCAGAGATCGTCGAACTCTTCGCAGCCGACACTCATACGGATTAGCGATGGCGGAATGTTCTCTTGACCGGGAATCACGAAGCGACGCTCCATGGTGGTCTCCACTCCGCCGAGGCTGGTGGCGTGGTGGATGACCTTGACAGCCTCACACGCCCGCGTGGCCTGAGCACCGTCATCGGTGGTCTCAAAGCTGAGGACCGCCCCGTAGCCATCCATGAAGGTTGAGGCGATCGCGTTGTTCGGGTCGTCCCGTAGGCCGGGGTACCGGACTCTGGCAACGTTGGGATGGGTCATTAGGCGATGCGCGAGTTGCTCGGCGTTGTCGAGCGCACGCTCCATCCGCAAGTGGAGGGTCCGCATGCCGCGCAGCGTTAGGAATGCCTCAAGGGAACCAATCACGCCGCCGTTGAGTAGCCGTCGATGGTACAGCTCGTCGCGGAGGTCATCGTCGCGGACAATCAGGGCGCCGGCCAGGAGATCTGAATGCCCACCAAGGAATTTTGTCGCCGAATGCATGACGACGTCCGCGCCGAAGTCAAGTGGTAACTGGCACAACGGTGTCGCAAACGTGCTGTCGACGGCGAGGATCGTTCCATCGCGGCGTGGCGCGGCACATACCGTAGGCAGGTCGGTAACGTCGATGAGCGGGTTCGCAGGAGTCTCAATCCAGACAAGATCAGCGGTGGCGCACGCGTCGACCCATGTTTCGGTGTCGTTCGGGTGGATACGCCGAATCCTCCACCGACCCTGAGCTTCGCCTTCCTCGGCGAGACCGTTTACCCCATGGTACGGATCCGTGGGAAGGGCAAGCGTTGAGCCGACCGGTAAACGATGGAGTACCGCAGCAGCGGCAGCCATACCCGAGCCGAACATCAGGGCGTCGCCACCTTCAATCCCACCAACGAGTTCTTCCAGCCGATTCACTGTCTCCGTCTGCTCGGTCCGTGAGTACACACGCTCGTGCGGGAGGTAGAAGTTTGAGGCTGGCATCGGGGGACTGTTCAGTGGCGCACCGTTTCTGCGATCACGCCCCGAGGCGATGAGAAAGGTCCCCGTATCCATACCCAGCGCCTCGTCGTCGTGAGTCGCTTCGGATGTCGCGTCATTTACTGATTCGTCGGTCATGTTAAATATTATCCATTGACATCAATGACAATTCGTCCTCTTACTTTCCCGGCCAAAATTTCTGGAGAAAGAGTAAATACATCATCTAGTCCAAAAGTTGTTGTCATTTTTTCTAATAGTTTCGGATCAAGATCAGAAGCTAAACGATCCCATGCTTTTAAGCGTTGAGGTCGTGGCACCATTACTGAAAATATTCCTTTAAGAGCGACACCTCTTAAAATAAATGGGGCTACCGAAGTAGATAAGTCCATACCTTGTGCCAGGCCGCAAGCAGCTACACACCCAAAAGGTTTAATAGCTGCCAATACGTTGGCCAACGTGTGACTTCCGACAGCATCAATAGCTCCCGCCCATCGTGTACTTGTTAAGGGACGTTTTGATTGCTCTGATAATTCTTGACGGTCAATAATTGTTGAAGCTCCAAGAGAAGTTAAATATTCTGTCTCTTCAATACGCCCGGTAGAAGCATGTACTTCATAACCTTGAGTCGAAAGTAAAGCAATAGCAATACTTCCTACCCCACCAGAAGCACCCGTCACAAGAATCGGTCCTGCGTCAGGTGTGATTCCATGTTCTTCAAGGGCGAGAACACTAAGCATTGAGGTATAACCAGCAGTTCCTATTGCCATAGTTTGTGCAGTAGTAAAATTTTCAGGTACTGGAATTGTCCACGCTCCTTGAACACGGGCGCGTTGTGAAAACCCTCCAAAAGTTTCTTCTCCAATCCCCCATCCATTCACTAAAACTTTTTCTCCAACAGATACATCAGGATTTGATGATTCAGCTACAGTCCCAGCAAGATCAATACCAGGAATCATCGGCCAACTTCTCACAATTGGTGAAGAGTTTGTTACAGCAAGCCCATCTTTATAGTTGATTGTGGAGTACTCAACATCAATAAGCACGTCTCCGTCAGGTAAATCACTTTCCTGAATCTCTTTTATTTCTGCGGTGAACTCTTCATCTATTTTGTTAACTAACAGTGCGTTAAACATGTGAACCTTTCAAAAATTTCTAGTGGCCAAACATTGCAAGCCATTGCTCTTCAGATTTTGGCATGAAAACAAAATTTTCTCTTCGTGTTTCACCCATGGAAGCGGATGGAGCATGAGAGTACTGATGGCCCGGAAATAGAATCGCATCGTCAGGAACTTTTCCTAGACGTTGTGTAAGGCTTTCATATAATGCTGCTGAGTCTCCGCCTGGTAAATCAGTTCGTCCGCATCCTTCAAGAAAGAGTGTGTCTCCGGCAACTAAACAATTGTCAACAAGAAAACACTGACTTCCTGGAGTATGACCTGGAGTGTGGATAAGTTCAATATCAATCTTTCCCACTGATATTACGTCACTACCTTCATGAGCGATGATTTCATTTTGTCCAATACCGGTCACTTTTTGTATAAATTGAGCCTCATTTTGTTGAGCATGTATTGGAACAGAAGAGTGTTCAAGTAACTCTTTTACCCCACCGATGTTATATCCCATCATTGAACCACCAACATGATCGGGGTGATAATGGGTAGCAAGTACACCTGTGCATTTCATTCCATCAGCCTCGAGAATCTGGAGTAAACCTTGAATGTCGTATGCAGGGTCAACAATCACAGTTTCACCGGTTTCACGATCGCCAATAAAGTAAACAAAATTGATCATCTGTTGTGCAATTTGATCATTTTGTGCAAAGTCTCGTCCGGAAAGAAGTTGTCGGAAATATAACCGGTCTTTGGGGTCATTCATGAACGCCATGCTTCCTCAGCTCGAGACAAAATCTCTCTTAATGGAATCCCTAATGCTTGAGCTGCTTTTACTGCATCATCGTGTTCTATTTTTGCTCGACCAGATGTTACTTTCACCCCAATAACATGTCCTTCAACTTCAACTGTCTGAAATTCTCTTGCTGCTGGCCAGCGTTGAAGAGTTTGACTACGAACACCTAGAGAACCAGTTTCAGAAGTTAAAACCTTAGAAATCTTTTCGATTTCTGTTTCAGAACATAAAACACTAACGGTATGAGCTGGTCGTCCTTTTTTCATAACAATTGGTGTAATCCAGGCATCAAATGCTCCGACTTCTAAACAGCAAGCAATGGTGTGAGCAAGTGTTTCACCCGTGGCATCATCAACGTTCACTTCAAGCAGAGAAACTGGTTGTCCTGGTTGAATCATTTCAACTGCTTGACCAATTACTACCTGAGTTAAATTTGGTTGTCCGTCTAAGTCTCTTTCTCCAGCACCAAACCCTGTAGTTTCAATTTTCATTGAAGGTATTGGGCCCCAGCTCACTGTCATCGCGGCAAGTAGTGCTGCCCCAGTTGGTGTAGTGAGTTCAAAAGGGATATTTGTTCCTTTTATTGGTGCTCCTTGAAGAAGTTTGACTGTAGCGGGTGCCGGTATTGGAATTTCTCCGTGTGCTGCATGCACAGTTCCTGTTCCTGTGGCAATAGCGGATGACCAAATTTCATCAACTTTGAGGGTTTCAAGAGCAGCACACGTTCCAACTATGTCAATGATGCTGTCAATCGCTCCTACTTCATGAAAATGAACTTCTGATGGTTCCATGTTGTGTAGTTGTCCTTCAGCAACTGCAAGCGTTTCAAAAGTATCTAATGCTCGTTTTGTAACTCGCTCGGGTAACTCTGCTTTTTTGATTAGATCTGTTATGTCGCTAGCTGTTCGATGAACATGGGTTTCAGTGGTAAGTACATTTACTTTGGTTCCCGCTTGACCACAGCGAAGAACTTTTTCGAAATTAATTGTCCAATCATCAATTTCGAGTTTATTTAACATCAAAATGATGTCGTTTTGGTCTGCTCCAGTATCAACTAGGGCCCCAAGGGCCATATCTCCAGCAATCCCTGAAAAACAATGAAACCATGCTCTTCGAGTCATTTGTCTTCTAATCCGATCTGACGAAGCACGGCGCAAGCAGCGCCAAATCCATTATCAATGCCTGTAACGATAATTCCAGAAGCACAAGATGCGAGCATCCCAAGTAGAGCGGTAACTCCATCTAAAGAGGCGCCGTAACCAACACTGGTTGGAACTGCCACAACAGGTACCGAGGTTAATCCCCCTACAACACTCGCTAAAGCCCCTTCCATTCCCGCTACGACAACTATTGCATCAGCAGCGTAAAGAGTTTCAAGGTCTGCTAATAATCGATGAATTCCAGCTACCCCTACATCCGTTAAACGGTTTGTTTCTACGCCATGTGCCCATAGAACAGCCGCACATTCATCGGCAACAGGTAAGTCCGCTGTTCCGGCAGTAGCAACAACAATGTTTTCGGTACGAGTTTGGTTAGGTCTCCATATAACTGTTTGATTTATTACTGTTCCATTTGAATCAATTGATAGCGCAGCAGAAATTTGTTCTTTATTAGCGCGAGTTAAAACGACAGGACCTGTTCCATTTGTAAGTAATTCGTCCACAATTAATGAAACATCTTCCGGAGTTTTACCTGGTCCAAAAACTGCTTCTGGTAATCCTTGGCGTAACGCTCGATGATGATCTATGCGTGCTGTACCAATATCAGCAAAAGGAAGCTTACGTAATTGGCGCACCGCTACATCAGGTTCAATTATTCCTGATGCAACATCGTTTAATAAATTTTGCAGGTCGTTGGCGTCCACAGCACTATCCTTACCTATTGTGAGTAATAACACACCCTCCGCCTCATCAGTTCTTTCATTTCTTGGACCGTTCGGTACTTTCACCGATCAGGCTTTGCTTACCCAAAAAGATCTGTCTATTTGTGATTTGGATCCTTTGGCTTCAATTGCTGAAGTTTTACATTGTGTTTCTGATGGCAGATCTGATCTTGGTTTTGTCGCAATTGAGAATTCGATTGAGGGAAGTGTAAATATCACTCAAGACACCCTGACTTTTGAAACAGATGTTCTTATACAACGAGAAGTCGTTATTTCTGTTCAAATGAATCTTTTAGTAAATTCTGATGTGACTTTAACCAATATTGAAGAAGTGGTTTCTTTCCCCCATGCAACAGCTCAATGCCGTCAATGGTTGGCTGATAATTTACCAAATGCTGTTCATCGTGCTGCTAACTCAACAGCTGAAGCGGCACAACATTTAGCAGAGAGCAAAGCTTTAAATACTGCCACAATTGGTTCTGCTCGTGCAGCAGAAGTTTATGGGCTCAATGTTTTGGCAGAAGATATTGAAGATCATCCAGAAAATCAAACACGTTTTGTTTTAGTAGCTAAAGAAGGTATCCCAGCAGCTACCGGGCATGACAAAACTTCATTAATTATTTTTCAGCGTGCTGATCGTCCAGGAAGTTTGTTAGGGATCTTGCAAGAATTCGCAGCCAGAACTATCAATTTGACTCGATTAGAGTCTCGACCCACTAAACAGGCGCTTGGAGATTACTGTTTTTTAATTGATATTGAGGGTCACATTGCTGATGAACTAGTAGCTGATTGTCTTCGTGTTTTACATATGAAACACGGGCAAGTTAAATTTTTAGGTTCATATCCAACTGATTCTGGAAGTAGCGACGAACAGGATAGAGATATTCGTGAGGCTGCTTCAAATGCTTCTCAAGAAGCCCAGGATTGGTTAACGGATTTACGTAACCAGTTACCTGAGTGATGTTGGTTGATTAAGTTCATTTTTTTGAAGGAATTATGAGGAAAAAAGGTTTTATTTCTTTTTTTATTTTTTTTTGTTTAGTGTTTTCGAGTTGTTCAAAAAATTCTGATACCGCAGTTGTTTCAACAACTACCTCGCTACCAACAATCACAACTAACACACCAACCACAACCACTAACGCACCAACATCAATCCCACCGACAACGACAGTTATACCTTATGACGGTTATGTAAGTGATTTGTACAGTGATCAAGAAGTTTGGTTGTGCTGGCCTGGGAAGCCAGAAGATGTCTGTGCTCGCGACCAAACCGCTACAGCTATTTACGCCGATGGAACACTTGAAGTGATCCCATTTGAAAAAGCTTTAAATCCAGAAGTTGACTGTTTTTATATTTACCCCACAACAAGTGGAGATATGACACCTAATAGTGATTTGATACCTGATGAAACACAGGAAATTCATACTGTGTGGGCTCAAGCTTCTCGCTATAGCGAAGTCTGTGATATCTACGCACCGATATATCGACAAAACACTATTCCTTCACTTCTTAGGGTAATTGAAGTACCTGACGGGGTGAACACTTATGAAATTGCTTATGCAGATGTTGTTGATGCTTTCAAGCATTACATCACGATGGTAAATAACGGGCGGGGGTTTATTTTGATTGGTCATTCTCAAGGAACATCAATGTTGCGGCGTTTACTTGTAGAAGAAATTGATCAAAACCCTGCACTTCGTGAACGCCTAATTTCTGCACATCTTCTTGGTGGTTCAATTGCTGCAGAAGGAAAAGATTTCGAAACCATTCCTGCTTGTAAAGAAAAAACAGAAATTGGATGCGTGCTCGCATATGTGACTTTTGATGAAAATAAACCGCCACCAAATGACTCTTACTTCGGTAGATCCCAAGAAGACGGTACACCTGCGTTGTGTACAAATCCGGCGAGTTTTAACGAAGAAGGGAAAGCAATGCTTAATCCTTATTTTCCTTCTGAGGGGCAAAAACGCTTATCTCCTGAATCAACCACGGAAGTTACAACTCCTTGGATTACTTATCCAGATTTTATTTTTGGAGAATGCATTGATAACGGAACTTTTAGTTATTTTTCTGTTGAGTTTCTTTTTGATAATGCCGATCCTCGTACAGATAACGTAGGTGGCGAGTTAACCCCTCAATGGGGTTTACATATCCTTGATATGAGTATTGCTCTAGGAAATTTAGTAGATACTGCACACACTCAATCTCAGGTTTATTTAGAAGCAAATTGATTTCTTAAAAATTTGGCGCGCTTGGAGGGAATCGAACCCCCAACCTCCTGATCCGTAATCAGACGCTCTATCCAATTGAGCTACAAGCGCAGATGCTAAGTGTAGAAGCCTTTTTAGTGGCTCTCTACTTATATAGGTTAAGACTTGGCGGAGAGGGTGGGATTCGAACCCACGAAGAGCCGTTAGGCCCTTACTCCCTTAGCAGGGGAGCGCCTTCGACCGGACTCGGCCACCTCTCCTTGAATAAATGATGCTACCGGAAGGTCGGTACATGTAGAACGTCCCTTTACGCTTATAGGTGGAGGGATGGCAGAGCGGACGATTGCGATGGTCTTGAAAACCATTGAGCCTCACGGCTCCGGGGGTTCAAATCCCCCTCCCTCCGCCACAAATTTTGAGGAGATTTTATGATCGAAACTGTTATTAAAAACTGGCATTCAGCTCTTCAAGGAGACCTTGACTTCGGTGAATTGCTTCATGCGGATTGCACATTTTGGTCTCCAGTGGTCTTTAAACCTTTACAAGGTCGTGAAATTACCAAAATGTATCTAACAGCCGCATACCAAGTTTTCCCAGGCGATGAAAGTGAAGCAAAACCAGATGGCGATGCAGGATCTTTTAAATACACGAAACACATTCTTGATGGAAACCACGCAGTTCTTGAATTCGAAACCACTGTTGATGGCATCTCAATTAATGGCGTTGACATCATTACGTGTGATGATGAGGGTTTAATAACTGAATTTAAAGTCATGATTCGCCCAAAGAAGGGTGTTGAAAAAATTCACGAACAAATGGGAACGATGCTGGCTTCAATGTCTCCGACTGAATAAAAACAATTTGTCTGATTTTGAATTGAAAATGATTTAACTAGTAAGTTTTAGTTATTCACTTGTTGGGAGAACAAATGACTGATGTCCAAGAAACTACTGAAATTGACCCAACTATGGTTTGGCATAAAACAGCATGTGTTTTGTGTTCAAACAACTGCGGCGTTGAAGTTCGATTAGATGACCGTTCAATAACACGGGTTCGTGGAAATAAAGCCCATTTAGCATCAAAAGGGTATACCTGCGAAAAAGCTCTTCGTATAGATCATTATCAGAATGCTAAAAGTCGTCTTTCATTGCCTATGAAACGTTTGGAAGATGGAACTTATATTGAAGTTGATTGGGATACTGCTATTGAAGAAGTAGCAGAGGGTTTTCAAAAAGTTGTTCAAAAACACGGTGGTGACAAAATTTTTTATTACGGCGGAGGTGGCCAAGGAAACCATCTTTGCGGCGGGTATGGAGCAGCCACCCGACAAGTTCTTGGTGTGACTCAACATTCAAATGCTCTAGCACAAGAGAAAACAGGAGAGTCATGGGTTGAAGGTCATCTCTTTGGTGCTCATACTCATGGAGAATTTCACGATGCAAAAGTTTCAATTTTTCTTGGTAAAAACCCTTGGCATTCTCATGGATTTGATGAGACTCGAAGAGTGCTAAAAGAAATAGCAAGCGACGATTCACGAACCATGATCGTTATTGATCCAAGAAAAACTGAAACCGCTGATTTAGCGGATATTTGGTTACCAGTAAAACCAGCAGGTGATGCTTTTCTTCTCGCGGCAATTGGTGCAGTGATTGTTGAAGAAGGTCTTGTAGCAACTACTTGGGTTGAAGAAAATGTTTTAGGAGTTGAAGACACTATCGCTGCGCTGTCTTCTGTCCCAATTGCAGAATTTGCAGAAAGATCAGGAATTGGTGAAGAAAAAATTCGTGAAATCGCTCGTCTTCTAGCTAAAGCTGAAAGTATCTCTGTGTATGAAGATCTTGGTATTGAGATGGCTCCACATTCAACTCTTATTTCTTATTTACAAAGAATTATTTGGGTTTTATTAGGCAGTTTCGGTAAATCAGGAGCAATGGCCGCACATAGTTGGATGATCCCAATGTTTAATTACAGTTCAGCCGGATCAGAGCCAGTGGATCCAGTGACTGGTGGAAGAATTATTGGAGGCCTCACTCCATGCAATGAAATCGCGGATGGTTTCCTAAGCGAAAATCCGCAGCGGTGTAGAGCGATGCTGATTGAAAGCGTTAACCCTGTTCATTCTTTAGCTGAGTCTTCAAAATTTAGAGCAGCTATGAGAGCAGCAGAGTTTTCTGTCGTGATTGATGTTGCTATGACTGAAACTGCTTTACAAGCAGACTATGTATTACCAGCTGCTTCTCAGTATGAAAAAGCTGAAGCTACTTTCTTTAGTTTTGCTTTTCCTGAAAACCGATTCTGTGTTCGTCCAGCCATTCTTTCTCCTTTTGGTGAAAGCCTTCCAGAAGCTGAAATTCATAGCAGGCTTGTTCGTGCTTTAGGAGGGTTTGATGATTTTGATTTAGAGCCTTTGCGTAAAGCGGCTGAAGAAGGTATCGATGCTTTTACCGAGTCTTTTATGGCTGCATCTATGGAATTTCCATCAATTTTCGCAATTGGTTCTATTGTTTTATATGAAACACTTGGACAATTTTTACCTGATGAAGTAAAAGAAGCTGCTGTTCTGTGGATGGCTGCTCAACGAGCAGCAATGACTTATCCCAAACAAGTAAAGGCTGCTGGCCATATTGGGGACGGCCCTAGTTTAGGGACATCACTTTTTAAAGCTTTGATTTCAAGCCCAGATGGAGTGGTGTTCACTCGGCATGAACATGAAGAAGCATGGGAACTAGTTCAAACACCTGATGGTCTAATACATCTATCTATTCCAGAATTACTAGAAGAAATTTATAATCTTGGTAATGCTCCAGTTAGTTATACCAACGAGCAGTTTCCCTTTGTTTTAGTTGCTGGAGAACGTCGTAGTTTTACTGCAAACACAATTATGCGTGATCCTTCGTGGCGTAAACGTGATCCCGAAGGAACTTTACGAATCAACCCTAATGACGCTAAGGAAAAAATGATTGTAGATGGGGACCGAGTAAGAATTACTACTCCTGGAGGGACAGCGGTAGCAGTCGCAGAAGTTAATGAAACAATGATGCAAGGATGTATCTCTCTTCCAAATGGTTTTGGCTTAAGTTATTCACCGGCGGGTGGAGATCCAGAAATTACTGGGGTTGCTCCAAATGAGTTAACAACGACTGATTGGTGTGATCCGATTGCAGGAACGCCATGGCATAAACATGTTCCCGCGAATCTTGAGCCTGTAAAAAATTAAAAGTTTTTACTTAACTATTTCAGAAAGATGCATTTCCCAGCGGCCACCATTTCCGTTGCGTAATTCTTCATAAGAAGGAATGGTGTATACCGTTATTCGGTGGTCTAGAAAATCGCTGTATGCAAGCATTGTGCCATCAGGGGAAACATCAAGACCAGTAGGTTGATTTCCTCCAATAATTGCATCTAAGTAATCTCCGGTTGCAGTATCAATAACAGCGATTGAACCCCATTCTGGGCCGATCAAATGGTAGCTTTCAGAATTATTACGTCCCCGACTTGATACATATAAAACTTTTCCATCAGGACTTAAATCTATGGTGTTAGGAACATTGTCAACATAGGCAAAAATTTCTACTTCGTCTGTCGCTGTATCTACAGACAAAATGTAATCTTTTCCTAATTCAGATGCGTAGAGAATCCCGGTTTCAGCGTTTCCCGCTAAATGTCTCATGGCTCCACCTGTGCGGTGAATAACTGTGCTTTCTCTATTAGTCAAATCAAAAACTTCAATGTCACCATTTTCAAAACCAGCGACATAAAGTTTTAAACCATCTGGAGTCACCCACAACCCTCTTGGTGTAACTACGCTTCGCATTCGTTCTGTAACTTCACCAGTGCTTAAATCAATTTCACTTACATCATTACTTGACCAATTGGAAACCCATAAAGTTTTCTCATCAGGAGAAAGAACCATCACTTTACTCCAAGAACCTTCTGTATCAAGATTTCGAATTATTTCCCTAGTAGATACATTAATTTCGTAAACTGAAGCAGTTTCCATTTGGCTCACATAAGCCAAAGTTCCCTCTCTATTAAAAATAATCTCCACTGATCCTCCATCAGGTAAGTCAACAAACCCTTGTAGTTCTCCTGTCTTTGGATCAAAAATTTCAACTCCGGCACCAACCAATTGAGTAACCCATAACTCTTCTCCATTAGGAGTAAACGCAACTTGCTTAGGTGCTCCCCCAGATCTCCATTCAGCAATTTTATGAAGAAGTTGATTTTCTTTATCTAAATAAAGAACTAGATTTTGATCTTCATTAAAACTGATTGTCTCACTTAATGTTTCAAACCCCTCTGCCTCAATGAAAATTTTCACTGGACTTGGAGTATCGAGATCTATAGGGACTTGGACATCAGCGAGGATTGCATCACTTGTCTCTATTGTTATTTGCGAATTTTTTGGAAGGACATTTAATTCCAGTCTGTACGAAGTTGGAAGAGTCGTTGTAGACGTTGTAGACGTTGTAGACGTTGTAGACGTTGTAGACGTTGTAGACGTTGTAGACGTTGTAGACGTTGTAGACGTTGTAGACGTTGTAGTTGAAATAGTTAAATCGGGAGCACTAATTGTTTGCCCGCACGAAACTACTACCAACACAAACAACCAATTAAAGTTGCATTTTTTAACTGCCATACGTATGAACTTAGACAATTAATAAAGATTAATCATTTACTTCTACTAATAACCATTGGATGTAAATAGTTCAAACGTAATTATTTGTGTAAAACTGTTCAATACATGAATAAAAAAAATTATCTTTTACCCTCTATTTTTTTTGCTATTTTTTTGTGTGTAGTTGGGTGTAGTGCAAATAACGAACAAGAATCTTTACCCGCTACAACCACGGAAATTCAAAATTTATCTACTACTTCAAGTGCGCTTGTTGAAGAAACCCTCGAAGAAACCCTCGAAGAAACTACATCAACACAGGTTGAAGAGAATTTAGATAATGATGCGGAACTAAGCGAAATTGAAGAAAAGGATCCACTTAACCCAGATGAAGCACCCGAAGGGGAAGATTTTCAATTTACTGACTTTGAAGCTCGTGATCCAGAACTAGTTTTTGACGGAAGTACTGCTTATCTCTACACCACTAATATCTTCGCAGATTGGGGTAAGTCCATTAATTTACCGATTTGGAAAACCGAAAATTTTACTGAATACGAATTTCTTGGCGATGGGCTAGAAGAATTAGGAGCATGGGCTGAGGAAGAATGGACTTGGGCACCAGGCGTAATCGAAATTAATCCAAATAAATGGATTGTTTTTTATACTGCGCGAATGACTGGAACAACCGATGACCCCGCATACCCGGCAGGAGTACAATGTATTGGAAAAGCAATAAGTTCAGGCCCAGGAACAAAATTTACAGATTCTCCATTTATAGATTCATCCGATGTTCCATTTATTTGTCAAGAAGCACGAGGTGGATCAATTGATGCATCACCTTTCAGAGATGAAGATGGGTCCTTATGGCTAGTTTGGAAAGCTGATTCAAATGCTCCTCATATAGGAGAAACCGCCTGTCTTTATGCGCAAAAACTTAGTTTAAATGGAGAAAATCTTCTTGGTTCTCCAACAAATATTTTATGTAAAGATCAAAGTTGGGAAGAACCATTGATTGAAAATCCAGACTTTTTCCGAGACAGTGTTGGAGACCTTTGGCTTTCATATTCTGCAGGATGGTGGGACAGTGATTCGTATAGTACTGGCTTAGCAAGTTGTGTAAGTCCTCTTGGTCCATGTGAAAAAGAAGGCCAATGGTTGAGTTCAGAAGGTGGATTAGTGGGACCTGGTGGAGTTACTTTCGCTAGTGATGGAGAAAACGACTACGTCGTTGTTTGTAGTTGGGAAGGTGGAGCTGGTTTTGATGAAGGTGGCACCGGAGTAACTGGTGTAGTTCAAATGGCTCGAGTCATTTCACATATTCGATCTGAGAGAGAGACTACAGCCACCCTTGACGGACGTTGCTACACAACAGCACCAATCACTGAAGAAACAATAAATGAAGATAATGGTTTAGAACTTGAACAAGTGACATCTATTCAATCGCTATCTAGACCGACTTTGCAATTAGAACGTCGAGTTGATTTAACACCCGAACTAGATTTAACACCCGAACTAGATTTAACACCCGAACTAGATTTAACACCCGAACTAGATTTAACACCCGAACTAGATTTAACACCCGAACTAGATTTAACACCCGAACTAGATTTAACACCCGAACTAGATTTAACACCCGAACTACAACGTGATGACTCTTTGAATCCTTCTAGAGAATTACTAGATAATAATTAATTTCTAAATTATTTTATAAATAACGACTTAAGGAGGTTCCAGTTAAAAGCTTTAACCGAAACCTCCTTAAGTTTTACGCTTGAATTTTTATTGGGGTGCCAAGGGGTAACAACTCGCTTAAGTTAAGAATGACATCATTATTTACTCGAATGCATCCATGAGATGCTGCATTTCCTATTGAATCAGGGTTGTTCGTACCATGTATACCAATTTGCCCAGGGCCACCAGCAAATGAAGACAAAGTGTCAGAGAATCCAGAAATTCCAAATGCCACAGGCCCATATGCTCCGCTTGGGTTACCGGTTGAAAGTTTGTCAGTGATAAAGAAATACCCATTAGGTGAAGGATTTTCGTCAGTTCCTACTGCTACTGAAGTTGTCAGTATGACTTCATCATCTTCAAATAGTGTTAAAAGCCGGTCAGATTGATCAACTACTACATGAAGAGATACTGTCTTAATTTCAACTTGGTCAACATGAACCCATCCTGTTGTTCCGTTTGGACGAACAGGAAGGTAAACGTTATACCAATCTCCGTCTACCTCATTTACAAGAAAAACAGTTTTTGACCCATATTCAGTTACAGCATCAAAATTCCACGTAGCTTCCGATTCATTTGGATCCGAATAAACATCTACTGAACCAATAGCTCTTGCTATGTAAGTTGATTCGTCAATAACTTCCTCATCAACAACTTCCTCATCAACAACTTCTTCGTCTAGAACTTCCTCGACACCAAATTGTTCTAATGTGTCTGCCCAACTGCTATTTTCTTGAACCTCTTCAGTTGTAGATGGATCTTCAGCAACAACCGGAACTTCAGTAACAACTGGAACTTCAGTAACAACCGGAGCCGCAGCTTCAGCCATTACTGTTTCTTGATTTGATTCTGAATTTTTACCACATGCGGTAAAAGCCATTGTTGCAGTAAGTAAAAGACTTGTGATGTAAATAATTTTTGTGTTTTTCATTGTTTTTCCTTTAACTAGGTGGTTTGTATTACATAAATAAGAGTTTTGAAATAACAAAATCTGACAGTTTCAAAAATTCTTAAAAAATAAAAATGCCGGCAGATTTACTGCCGGCAGATTTATTGAGATAACTAATTTATTGAGCTAACTAATTAGCCAGTAAAGAGAGGAGCTCCTTCAACTGGGTCATCAACTTCAGTTTCAGTTACTTCTTCAGGATCATCTTCAGTTATTTCCTCAGGATCATCTTCAGTTATTTCCTCAGGATCATCTTCAGTTATTTCCTCAGGATCATCCTCAGGATCATCCTCGAAAATATCAATATCAGGAATATCAATCTCAGGAATATCAATCTCAGGAATATCATCCCCGGGATCGTCATCGTCACAAATTGCTGCAATACGACGTACCAAAGCTAGATCCGGGCGCTCCACAGAACTCTCGGCTACATAAACTTTGACAACTCCAAAGAACGATCCTTCTGGAGCCATAAATACATAACTAACTGAATCACCGGCTGGAACTTCTTCAGAATCGCTTACAGTTGGACCTGGATGGTACTCACTATAAGCACCATCATCAGAAGCAAAAATTTCCATTTCAACACTTACCCAAATACTTTTGGGTGCCGTTTTTAAATGAGTTGGATTGTTATTTTCGATATCTACAAAAACAAATCCGTTTTTATAGCAATGGTTATCAAGAGCAGTAACAATATCGATGTCATAGTCACTTGATGGTTCAGGTTCGGAAACCATTCCAGCTAAAGCAACATTACTACTTACGAAAAAAGTAGAAGCCACAACAATCAACATAGAAACTAAACGTATGATTTTTTTCATTATTTTCTCCTTATTTTTGGTTTCGATTTTCGAAACTCTCATAAAGGAGATGATTTATAAGCAGAAATCTGACAGTTTGAAAAAATTTTTAAATTAATTTCATTAATTCATAGTGTGTAGTGAGTGATAAAGGTCCAGTAACGACAAGACAAATACAGATAGCATCTGGATTTCAAGAGAAGGAATTCTTATCCTTAATATGGGCGATTGAGTATGTAGACCTGAACAATTTCAGCTTCTTTTACAAACTCCGCTATTTCGATGGCAGAATTTTCTAATACTCTGACGCAACCATGAGAATCAGGGGTTCCAATTGAACTAGGAAGGTTTGTTCCATGAATATAAACGCCTCTTGAGAGAGTATTTTTATTTTTTGATTCCTGACCATGAAGAGTAATGAGGCGTGTAGTCATGTCTGCTGGATCACTTGCATCAACTAGGACTCCTTGTGCGCCCCATCTCTTGACTCTCTCTCCTACGGCGCCTTCAATTACTTCACCAGTATGGAAAAGACCCGTTGCCGTTCCTCCAGATCCACTGATATTAGACAGTCCTTTTTTACCTGTTGACGTGCCATGCACTCCAACAATTTCTAAATTTCGCACAAGAAATAATTTTTGTATTGAGGGGTCAACAACAATTATTGAATCAAACAGCTGTTCTTGTTTGCTGATTTCAGCTATTGCAGAGTTTACGGATTCTCCTAACTGATTAGATGGAATATCAAATTCAATATTTGTTTCAAGTGAACGAGAACTTTTTATTTGGTTAACTTGATTACCTTCACCAGGAAAGTTATGAAAATAGTTACTTGTGTTTACAGTGATAATTAAATTTTGTTCAGTTTGAGTATTTAAGCCACTTTCAGATTGTTCCTTTGAACCACATTCAAGTTCGTTGTTATTACAAAGGGGTGAAGGCTCTGTATTTTCTCCAGCTAAAGCAATGCTGCTAGTTACGAAAATTGTGGCAATTACCATGAAAGTAATTCCGGCATAAATAGTTTTTTTCATTGATTTCTCCCCTTTTGATTCCATTTGTGAAACTCTTCATAAAGGAGATGAAATAACTATTGATGTCTAACAGGTTCAAAAGTTTTTGTTAGTTATCAAATCAAACATGAGATAGACATAAGTATGAAAAAAGTTGTTTTCCAACTAGTCATATTCGTCTTTCTTTTAAGTTGTAGCGATAAAAATGAAGAATCTGTGTCAACTCCGCTCGTTAATACCACCACCTCAACAACCACAACAACCACAACAACAACCACAACCACAACCACAACCACAACAACAACCACAACCACAACCACAACCACAACAACAACAGTTCCTTTAAGGGAAGCTACTTTATTATTTACTGGTGATTTACTTCCTCATTCTCCAGTAGTTAGAGCCGCAGCAATAGCGGCAGAAGGAACAGACCGTGAACATGATTTTCGCCCTTTATTTTCTAATGTTGCGGATCGAATTAGTTCAGCTGATTTAGCTATTTGTCATCTAGAAACACCCTTAACAACTGATCTTTCTCGCTTGTCTGGATATCCGAGATTTAATGCACCAGTATCTCTTGTAGATGATTTGATTGATATTGGTTATGACGCGTGTTCTACATCATCAAATCATGTTCTAGACCAACGACTTGAAGGAGCGATTGAAACAGCAACTGCTTTTGAAAATTCTGGATTAGGCCAAACAGGTATATCAATTACTGAAGAAAATGCGAAAACACCAATTATTTATGATGCCGCAAACATAAAAGTTGGCCATATCTCTGCAACTTTCAGTACTAATGGTATGCCTATTCCTTCTGAGGCTCCTTGGTTGATTTTTGGTTTAGAAATTAATCCATTATTAAACATTGCTTATGAAACACGTGCAGCAGGCGCGGACTTTGTTGTTCTGAGTCTTCATTGGGGTGTCGAATACCAATCTGCTCCAACAAAAGAACAACGATCTATAGCCGAGTCTTTGCTAAGAGATGAGAATATAGATTTAATCGTTGGCCATCATGCTCATGTAATTCAACCAGTTGGGATGGTTGATGATGAATATGTAATTTATGGAGTAGGAAATTTTCTATCTAACCAATCAGCTTCTTGTTGTGCTGTTGGTACTCAAGATGGTGTGATTATTGAAGTAAAACTAGTTGAATCTTTTGATGGGATACATGCAGAAGAACTAATTATTACTCCAACAAGGGTTGCCCGTTATGACGGATATCAAATTCTTGATGTTGGTGCTTTATTAGTCGAAAACCCTGATTCAAATGAACTTTTATCGTCTTGGGAGCGTAGTTTAGAAAGATTAGGAGCTGAAAATCTTGGTTCTTTTGGTCCAATTCCCTCAACCATTATCTCGGAAGAACCATAAAATTCTACAACCTGAAATCATTTATTTTAATTAGCAAATAAATAATTCTTCCTTTTGATCCCATTCACTTTTTCTTCCTGAATCATCACTAAAACGAACAGCAACTGCATATTCAACGTTGCAAGATAAATCATCAAAGACATGTGCTCGACGTTCTTCGCAATTACCACAATCTGGTGAAGTGATAATCCAGTCATCACTCGCTATACGAAGTCCGACTTCATAGGATCCAGGTGGATGAGGTGAAGGTGGGTCCCACTGAATCCATATGCTCGTTGAAGTTGGATCGGCCTCTAACAAAAGAGGAACAGGAACTGGTGGCAGTGTTGTCGTTGTTGTCGTTGTTGTCGTTGTTGTTGTTCCATTTGGGGTTTGCGTTGTAGTAGTCACCGGCACTTGCGTTGTAGTAGTCACCGGCACTTGCGTTGTAGTAGTCACCGGCACTTGCGT
>Ga0208894_1000532_pt1 | contig 28185 bp, 19 predicted proteins | sample ETNtaG_12_FD_185752 | JGI IMG/M metagenome (GOLD analysis project Ga0208894, IMG submission 185752) | Marine microbial and viral communities from oxygen minimum zone, Eastern Pacific Ocean - ETNP201306SV49 (SPAdes) (version 2) | ecosystem: Environmental > Aquatic > Marine > Oceanic ...
AAACGATTGAGAATATATTCAATAATTCTTGGCAGTTTGTAATAAATAAAAATTCTATAAATCATAAACTATACCCATTCTTTTTTATGGAGGGATTAATAGATGATTCATATGTATTGGTTATTGGTGATGATTTAAAAGTATTAAGCAATGTATGCACACATAGAGCAGCATTATTGTGCTCTCAAAAATCTAATGGCACTAACATAAAATGTAATTACCATGGCAGGGTTTTTAATTTAAATGGTGAATTAATTAAGTATTATGGATTTGAAGAAGTTAAAAATTTTCCTTCTGAAAAAGACAATTTGATTAAAATAAATCATTTTAATTGGAATGATTTTATTTTTTGTTCAAAATTTTCAACTATTGATATTACAAAAATATTTGATGACATTAATAGCAGGTTAATAGGTTATAAATTTCAAGAATTAATTTATAATGAAGAAGAGTCTAACACATATGTTATTGATGTACATTGGGCTTTGTATTGTGAAAATTATTTAGAAGGATTTCATGTACCCTTTGTACATAAAGGACTAAATGAGGATATAGATTATAGTAATTATGATACTATAATATTAGATAATGCTGTATTACAACTAGCTAAAGATAAAAATAATAAAGTTTATGCACATTATTATTGGATTTTCCCAAATATCATGTTGAATTTTTATGATTGGGGTTTATCAATAAATATTATAACACCATTATCAAAAAATAAAACAAGAATAAAATTTTTATCATTTCCTAAAAAAGGTATGACTCAACCGAAAGATATCCCCTCAGGTATCAATGTTGTAGAAGATGAGGATCAAAAGATAGTTAAAAGCGTACAAAAAGGGATCCAATCATCAAATTATTCTGCTGGAAGATATTCAGTAAAACATGAAAAAGGAATACATTATTTCCATTTACTTATATCTGAGTATTTAAAATAATTATTACAATTTTTTACTAAAATTATATCTATCAATATGATATTTTTAAATATGAATAAACAGTTGAAAAGATATATTTATTTTACATTAAAAGTATTTATAATATTTGAATTTTGTTTTGGAACTATATCAATTAATGAAGCAGGTAAGATTGTTGATAATGTTTTAGCTCAAAATAATAAGATTAATTATAGCATAGATTCTTATAGTTTAAATAATATAGATAGTTTTTATATTTTTCATTTAAATCCGATAGGATTTATTTTGGTATCTTCAAATACAAAAATAATTCCAATATTAGGGTATAGTTTTGACCATAATATCGATTTTAATAATCTTCCACCACAATTAAATAGTATTATTAATAGTTATAAAGAAAATATAGAATCAGTAGTTACTAATAATATTGAACCAAGTCAATATGTAACTAATTTATGGAATCAATATTTAAATAATGAAAATTTAATTAGAGAAAATAGAGATGTAACCCCTTTAATTACAGCTAATTGGAATCAAGGTGGTCAATGGAATAATCAATGCCCAGGAGAAGCTTTGGTAGGCTGCGTTGCTGTTGCAATGGGGCAGGTAATGTATTATTGGAAAAATCCAATACAACCTGAAGGATATGCTCAGTATTATGATGCTGATTTTGGTCCTATCGGAGTTAATTTTGACAATTATACTTACAATTATGAAAACATGCATGATGATGATGCAACTACAGATTCTCAGTTATTATTATATCATGCAGGAGTTGCTGTGAATATGGATTATAGTTATTCTGGATCAGGAGCATCAGTTTGCTGGGAAGGACCATCAGCACAGGATGCTTTATCAAGTAATTTTAATTTTATTGATGAAGCAGGTTGTGAATCAAAAATTAATTATAATGATGATGAGTGGTTTTCATTGTTAAAGAATCAAATAGATAATGGTTGGCCTATTGTATATAGAGGATATGCTGAAAATGATGGTGGTGGCCATGCATGGAATATTGATGGATATCAAAATCAATATCTTCATTGTAATTGGGGATGGGGAGGATCTTCTAATGGATATTTTTATTTTAATAATCTTAATGGAAATGGTTTTTCTTTTATTGAAAGTCAAGCAGCTTTAATTAATATTTTTCCTAAAGGAATTGCAGTGCCAGTTGCTTTATTTGATTATTCAGCAGATGATTTTACTGTTACATTTTCTAATATTTCTAATCAAATAAATGAAAATAATATTGTTCATTATAATTGGAATTTTGGAGATGGATTTATATCTGATGAATCTAATCCGATGCATATTTATCAAGATTTTGGTTCATATGAAGTTAGTTTAATAGTAACTGATGAGTTTGGACAAGATAGTACCCCTCATTTTGAAGTTATAAATATAATTTTTGGTGATATCAACTCTGATAATTCTTTGAATGTTTTAGATATCATATCACTAGTTGATATGGTGCTAAATAATTCTGGGAATTTGGACTTTGATTTGAATGAAGATGGAGATTTGACAATTTTAGATATAATTATATTAATTAATTTGGTATTAGATTTTAACAATGAATATTAATATTGATACATTTAATAAATGGGCTCTTTTAGATAAAGATGGAGGGATGGAGAAAGGACATGCAAGCTCTGTTTCTAAGATGTTTGAAATTATTGATAATTACACACCCATAAAAGATTGCTCATTTAATTTTTTAGATTTGGGCTGTGGAAATGGATGGGTAGTAAGAAAGATTTTAGAAAATAAAAATTGTAATTATGCTCTTGGTGTTGATGGTGCTCCAGAAATGATAAAGAAGGCAAAAAACAACGATAATAAAGGGGAATACATTAATACAAATATAGAGACCTGGTCTTTTAATAAAAATTATGATATTATTTTTAGTATGGAGACTTTTTATTATTTTGATGATTTAGAATCTATTTTAAAAAAAGTATATACTTCTCTAAATAATAAAGGTCTTTTTATCATTGGGATTGATCATTATTTAGAAAACAAACCATCTCTAACATGGGATAAAGAATTTAATCTATCTTTAAACACATTATCTATTAATGATTGGATTTCAAAATTCAAAATTAGTGGTTTTAAAAATATCCAATATATGATTCATGATAAAAAAGAAGATTGGAATGGCACTTTAATTTTATATGCAAATAAATAATATAATTTTAACAGTATTAATTTTACTTTATTTCAAAAGCTTCGTATAAGTTATTTCCATTTCTAACTATTCTTAGCATAATAACATTCCCTTTGGAATAATTTTCAATTTCTCTATAATAATCATTAGAATTTTTAATTTCAATTCTATTAATTTCATTTATTATATCATTTTTTCTAATGTTATTACTATAAGCTTCACCATCAGAATTAATATCAAGAATTTTAACTCCATTATTATCATTATCTTCAATTATTAATCCTAATAAATCGTATTTAGTTTGTTTTTTATATGAATCGCCAATAGAATTTTCATCGGGTCTTTGTCCAAGAATAACGGATATCGACTGTAATAATTCATTCCTAATAATAGAGAAGACAGCTGTTTCTCCAGGTCTTAAGCTAGATACATCATTTCGAAGCTGATTAGAGTTTTCTATTGGCTTTGAATTAAGTGCAATAATTACATCTTTTTCTCTTAATCCACCATCATCAGCAGGACCATCTTCAACAATCATACTAACAAATGCCCCTTTATTATTTTCAAGACCTAATACTTTTGCTTTATTCTCATCTAAATCCTGTATCATTACTCCAAGATAACCCCTTAACACTTGCCCTCCATTAATTAAATCTTCTATAACCCTTTTTGCCTGATTAATTGGGATTGCAAATCCTACTCCTGCGTTAGATTTAGAAAATCCATCAGTTGCAATTGCAGTATTTATTCCAATAAGATCCCCATTTAAATCAAATAATGCACCTCCAGAATTTCCCGGATTTATTGCAGCATCATGTTGAATAAAGTTTTCAAAATTAGCTCTTGATATAACATCACTTCTACCTTTTGCACTAACTATACCACATGTGACAGTATGATTTAAATGCAGGCCAAATGGACTTCCTATAGCAATTACCCATTCTCCAATTTCTAGGTTATCAGAATTACCCATATTCACTTGTTCTAAATTGCTAGCATCAATTTTAAGTACAGCTAAATCTGATAATGGATCAGTTCCAAGTATTTCAGCCTTAATTTCTCTTTTATCAAATAAAATTACTTTTATTTTATTTGCACCATCAACTACATGATTATTTGTAAGTATATGACCTTTATATTTATCAATTATAACTCCAGAACCAATTCCTTGGGACTTTCTTTCTTTAGGTTCAAAAGGATCAGAATTTCCAAAAGGATCAAAAAAGAAAGGGTTAATATATTGTTCAGTTTTTTCTGATAATATAGAAACAACAGCTGGGCTTCCTTCTTGAGAAACTTTAATAAAGAGTTCATTGAAGTCATTTTTATTTGGGTATGAAAATAAAAATCCAATAAATAATAGTACAAATATTTTTTTCATCTATATCCTTTATTTTATTTTGTTATAAATTATAATACTATATTTTAAACAGGTTCCAAATTTATTTAAAAAAAATTAAAATTAGGAGAAAAAAATGAGATCAGTATTAGTAACAGGTGTTAGCACAGGGATAGGAAAAGCAATTGCTGAAGAGCTATTAAATAATGATTTTTTTGTTATTGGGAGTATTAGGAAAGAAGGGGATGCGAAATATTTTAATGAAAATTATAAAGATAATTTTAAAAGTGTAATTTTTGATGTTACTAACAAAAAAGAGATAGAAAATGCAAAAAAAGAAGTTGAAAAAATATTATCAGATAATGGTAGTTACTTATGTTCAATTGTAAACAATGCAGGGATAGCACTTGGAGGTCCTGTTAGATATTTAGATGTTGATGTTTTTAGGAAACAATTTGAAGTTAATTTTTTTGGTTTAATTGAGGTTACAAAATGCTTTTTAGATATGTTAATTGATACTAATAAATATAAAATGAAAAATAAGATAATTAATATTGGTTCAATAAGTGGAAAGAGGTCATATCCTTTTGTAGGTCCATATACATCCTCAAAACATGCACTTGAGGGTTTTTCAGATGCTTTGAGGAGAGAATTATTAATTCATGATTTAGATGTTATTTTGATTCAACCTGGCCCAATTAGAACTCCAATTTGGGATAAGGCTCCTCCAATTGGAGATAATCCATTTTTAAAAACTGAATACGAAATTCCTTTAAGAAAATTTTTCAAGGGATATATTCAATTAGGTATTAATGGACTTAACCCACAAATAATTGGACAAAGGGTAGTTAAAGTTTTAATGACTAACAAGCCTAAAACAAGATATGTTATTACTCCACAAAAAATTAAAAATTATTTGATGCCAGGATTTTTGCCTGATAGATGGGTTGATAGATTGACGGGTAAAATGCTTGGTCTTATCAAGAAAAAATAAAAAAGGGCCCTGCTTTAACAAGACCCTTTATATTTTAAGGAGGAGTTATATAAACTCTCCTATATATTAATTGCAAAGAATAGTATTTATCAAATGATTTAATGTAATAGAGTGTAACTAGTTTTTTAGAATGTTTTTCTTAGTATGTAAAAACCATATATAGCTTATTATTGAAGATAAAAAGCATGATATGAATATTGCAATCCAAGCATAGTCTAGCGGTTTATTGAGGAATATTATAAAATAATATGCTATTGAGCAGCTTATAATTATTACTCTGAAACAAGTTATTATAAACATAGGATAAGCTTTCCCTAGTCCTTGCATACATCTGCTTGATATCATTGTAATTGTTACAAATGGAACAGCAAATGAAAATATTTTAAAATAACCTGCCCCAATATTTATAATTAATATGTCATTTGTAAATAATGATAGCATATAGTGAGATAGAAAATAAAAAATAAAACCAAAGATTATTGAAATTATGATTCCTATCTTAATGCTATAATAAAAGATATAATTAATTAAGTTGAATTTTTTTGCGCCATAAAACATACCAATTAGAGTAACCATGCTAGTTGCCAAAGATATTATAGGAATAAAAAAAAGATGTTCAATCCTATGAGCAGTTGAATACGCTGCAATTGCACTTGTTGAATATTCTGACATATTTAAGATGGAATTATAAAAAAATAAACCAATTGACATAATAACCATTGATAATGATGCTGGTAATCCTAATTTTAAAATATTATTAAATATATCAATATCATAAGCAAAATTTTTTAGATTTAAAGAAATATAGCTGCGTTTTTTAAAAATCATTAGATAACAAAAAATAATAAATACAACTGCTTGACTTATTACTGTTGCTATGGCCGCACCTTTTATTTGCATATAATAAATAAATGGAGGATCAAGTATAAGATTTATAACTGTTCCTAGCCCTAACACTTTCATCGGGAGTAGAGTATCACCTTCTCCAGATAGAATAGAACGAAAGAAAATACTTAAAACCATAAAGGGTATTCCGATTAACATGGTATAGAAATAATCAGATGCATGAAAAAAAACTTCTTTGTCATCTGATTGATACTGTATTAAATAATCACCAAAGAAAATACCAATTAATATAAATAGTATTGATAATATTACTCCTAAAATGATAATATGTTCAGCAGCATTATCAGCTTGTTTTTTTTCTTCTTGACCAATTTTTTGTGCAATAACTGTCGTAGCGCCTGATCCTAATCCAAATGTTATTCCCATAATTATAAACATTGGAGGAAAGATCAATCCTAATCCTGCCAAAGCATTGCCGCCAACCCATTTCCCAATAAAAGCAGTATCTATTAACATATAAATAGCTTGAACACTCATTCCTAGCATCATAGGTATAGATAATTTCCATAATGCAAGAGAAGGATTATTTATAAATTCATTGAGTTTGTTTTTTGAGTTAGTCAATTAGAGGTATTCTTTTGATTGTTTTAGTATGGAAAATGTCATCATCAAAACCCAAATTTATTTTTATATTACTTACTTTTAATAAAGTTGTATGATTTTTTTGAACATTTTCTACATATAATTCATCCATAATTGAATAATTATCATTCAGTGAATATTTAATTGTTTTCTTTTTTAATAGTTTTGCGTCTTTATCATAAGATTCTTCTCTATATGATAGGTAGCTTTCTTTATCAACCCATGAAACATGCTTGCTATATTCGCTACTTTTATCATTTGGGACGCTCTCTAAAAGGTAACATTTTTTTGTTTCATCGTCTTTGAAACATGAAGAATTAGTATCTAATATTTTATATTGGTAATCATTGACATCTCTATTTGTCATATCTTCAAAACTTAAATCTGAGCCCATAAATGAGTCAGATTTTTTTTGAGATGAAATTCGTCTAAATTTTTTAAATGCTGGTAGCCACATATTCATAAAATCATCACCATCATCTTTTTCAATTTTTAAAAACGAGATTCCATAATCATCTTTTGGTTCTAGGAACCAAATCATTTGTTTTTTACTATCATCTTTAGATTTACTTATAAGTAATAAGTTTTTTTTCTTTCCTTTTTTATTAGTCAAGAGCATTGAGCTATTTGATTGTATATCTTCAGGTTGAGGTCTATCTTTTATTTTTTGAGCAAGTTCTACACCTGTCATTGAAAAGATTAAGTTAAAACAAATTATTATATTTAAATATATTCTCATATTATACCTTATAATTTATGTTTAAAATATTCTATAGATGAAGCTAAAAGTGTTAATGTACCAAAAGAACATGCTGCCATTGCAAAAACCATTAGGCCTCCAATTTGTGCTAATGGGATAATAGTAGAAAACATAAGTGAAGCAAAAGCCATATTAGATAGTGCATCAAGCATTATAGGATGACCTACATTATTGATAGCTGTTTTAGTTTTATTAGATTTTTTTGTCTTAATTAATCCTCTATATTCTGATACATAATGGATTGAGAAGTCAACTCCAACTCCGATTATGATAGAACTTAATATTGCGGTCATATGAGTGAGATCCATTCCAAAAAATCCCATCAAACCAAAATTTATAATAATAGCAGACAATAATGGAATAATTGATAATATCCCAAATTTCCATGATTTAAAAAACAAAGAACAGACAATATAAATAATAAATAATGATAGAATAATACTAATAAATGAGGATTTAATAACTAACCATATAAATTCAGATAAGATAGTCATTATTCCAGTTAGCTTATAATTTAGATTGCTATTTTTTAATTCTTTATCTATAAAGTTTTCTATGTTTTTTTTATATCCTATCATTTCTGTAGTTGAAAATGTCTTCATTAGGCTTGTAATAACAGTGGAATTATTTTCATAATTTATTAGATTGCTAAGGTCAGAGTCATCATTCATTTGATATAAAAAAAATAAATTATTTACTTCTGCTCTACTTTCTGGGATAGAATAATATTTAGAATCACCATCCATAATTGTTTCATGAAGTTGCTTAACAATATCTGTAATTGCAATTGTACTTGTTACCACGCTCATAGAATCAAGATGATTTTCAATTGATTCAATTTTTTTAAGATTTTCAGGATTTTTTAATGCGCCTTCTTCTTCCGCATATATGTTAATCATTAAATTTAAATTTCCTGTCATATTTTCATCAAGGAACTTTGCTGAATCCCTGATAATATTACCTTCTCTAAACATTTCAATATAGTTTACCTGTACTTTTACTAATGTTAATCCAAAAATAGATATCATAATAAATAATATAGATGGATAAAATATTTTTTTAGGATTTAGATTCACTAATAATCCAAATTTGTTTATTCCTTTTTCCAAGTAACTTTTTTTAATAATTGCATTTGAATTTGGATTCCATTTTATTAATGAAATGAGAGCTGGTAAAATTGTTAAAGATAAAAGCCATGCCCAAAATATACCAAAAGCTAAAACTATACCATATCCACTCATTCCAGCTATAGGAGAAAAAATTAATGTTAGGAAAGCTAAAGACGTTGTTAATGAAGTTAATGAAATAGGCATTATAAGATGATCCATGGTGTTATTAATAGCTATATTGATATTTTTATATAGTCTTAATTCTTTAAAAAATCTTCCTATGATATGAACACCATCTGAATTTGCTATAGTTAATAAAATAATTGGCATTGAGGTATTATTTATGCTAAAATAAAAACTTTCTGAATTTGTAAAATGATAGATCCAACCCATGAAACCTAGCATGCTGAATAATGAAAGTCCAATTGTTGATATTATTAATAGTACACCTGGAATACTTCTTAGATTAATTAGTAGAATTAAGCACATTAAAATTAAACCATAAAGGATTAATCCTTTAACTTCTTTTGCTACCAAGCCTGGAACAGCTCCTGTAACATATGCATTACCTCCATAATTATACTCTAAATTTTGAATTTCACTTTTATAGGAATAATTTTTATAGTTTTTTGTAATTTCATCTATTTTATAAGTTATATCGGCATACTTGTCATTTCCTTTTGGTCGCACAACAATATTTAAATAATCATTATTTTTACTTACAATTTTTTCTTTTAATTCCGGGTTTTTATTTAGATAATCGTTTATTGATTTTAATTGATTTAAACTTATATATTTTTGTGGCATTAAGTCCTCAACAATAATAGAACTATCTTCCTTCCCAAAATATATTTTACTTGATGTTGATATTGAAATAACCTCTTCAATATCTTCATTTTTTTCTAATTTTTCAGATATTTCCCAAATGATTTTCAATAATTCAGGATTCATTGCATTTTCATTTTCATGCCCAATTGCAATGTACATAAATTCATAATTTCCAAATTCATCTCTTATATCATTAAAGGCTATTATTGCAGGAATATCTTTTGGTAGTAGTTTAACCATGTCATCATCCTGTACTATATGTTTAAGACCATTTATTAATAATACATTTAACAATAAAATTAAAGCGATAGTAATCTTTGGAAATTTTAAAGAGTTGTTAGTTAAGTATGTTTTTAAATATTTCAAAATTATGTTAAATAATAGTAATTTTACTATGTAATAGTAAACAATTTTATTGTATATACCGATACTAAACAAAGGATATAAATATTACAGATTGTTACTTAAATTATGCTTACTAAATAAAAGGGATTTGTTAATGTATAAAACATCAAATGAATTTATAGAAAAATTAATATCTAAAACACCAGGTGAAAAAGAGTTTCATCAAGCAGTAAAAGAAGTTATGCATTCTATTTGGGGTTATATTCAAGATAACCCAGAATATCTTCATGCGAATATTCTTGATAGAATTGTTGAACCAGAAAGAGTAATTATGTTTAGAGTCCCTTGGCTTGATGATAAAGGTTGTGTTCAAGTAAATAGAGGTTATAGAATTGAGTTTAATTCTGCGATTGGACCATATAAAGGTGGTTTAAGATTTCATCCATCTGTTAATTTGGGAATATTAAAGTTTTTGGGATTTGAACAAATTTTTAAAAATAGTTTAACAACTATCTCTATGGGGGGTGGAAAAGGGGGGGCGGACTTTGATCCTAAAGGTAAATCGAATGAAGAAGTAATGAAATTTTGTCAATCATTTATGACTGAATTGCAAAGACATATAGGGCCATATACTGATGTCCCAGCTGGTGATATAGGTGTAGGAGCACGAGAAATAGGATATATGTTTGGTCAATATAAAAAAATTAGAAATGAGTTTACGGGCGTACTTACTGGTAAGGGGTTAAATTGGGGAGGAAGTTTAATTAGACCTGAAGCAACAGGTTATGGTACTGTTTATTTTGCTGAAGAAATGTTAAACAAAAAAAGTGATTCTTTTAAAAATAAAGTGGTTGCTATATCAGGCTCAGGAAATGTTGCGCAATATGCTGCAGAAAAAGTAAATCAATTAGGTGGAACTGTTATCTCTTTATCAGATTCTTCAGGTACTATTTATGATAAAAATGGTATTGATGATGAAAAATTAAAGTATATTTTTGATTTGAAAAATAATCGAAGAGGAAGAATAAAGGAATATACGACTAAATTTAAAGCTGAATATTTTGATGGAAAAAATCCTTGGAGTATAAAATGTGATATCGCTTTACCTTGTGCAACACAAAATGAGATTAATAAATCTGATGCAGAAAAATTAATTAAAAATGGTTGTATCTGTATTGCAGAAGGTGCAAATATGCCATCAGATAATGATGCAATCAATGTTTATTTAAAAAATAAAATATTATTTGGTCCAGGTAAAGCAGCTAATGCTGGAGGAGTTGCAGTTTCAGGGCTTGAAATGAGTCAAAATAGTGTTTTTTCTTCTTGGTCAAGGGATGAAGTTGATTTGAAATTAAGTAAAATCATGAAAAATATTCATTCTCAATGTATTGAATTTGGTTCTGAAAATAATTATATTAATTATGTTAAAGGAGCAAATATTGCGGGCTTTATAAAAGTTGCTGATTCAATGCTTGATCAAGGAGTCGTTTAATTGATTAGATACATACTTTTCATATTATTTCTTATTGCTACACTCTTCTCTAACCATAATAGAAAAAGTTGCTTGGAACATTTTGAACAATTTAGGGATAGACCAGAACGGGATACTTATATTTTATCTCCATCTGGAAACTTTTTTATTCATTTTGATATTGATGGTTACAATGCCCCAAATTTAGATGACTCAAACATACCAAATGGAATCCCTGATTATATAGATGAAGTAGCAATTGCTGCAGATAATGCAAAAGAAATAATTGTAAATCAAATGGGATTTTTAGAAGAAATAAAAGATGAAGATCAAATTTATGATATCTATATTAAAAATTATTCAGTAGGTGTTTATGGTTATAATATTCCTGATGATAATATTTCAGGAGCTTCATATATAGAGATAGATAATGCTTATGAGGAAAATATGTATTTAACATCTGGTTTAAATACAATGCGATTAACTGTAGCCCATGAATTTTTTCATGCTGTTCAAAGAGCTTATCGTAATTCTTCTTCATTTGGAGAAGGATATTTTTGGGAGATGTCATCAACATGGATTGAAGATATTATTGTTCCTCAAGGTAATGATTATATATTTTGGGTTGATGATTTTTTTGAAGATATTAATCAAAATATTTCATCTACAGATGGTTATAGTATTGCTTTATTTGGTCACTATCTAATGAATATTGTGGAAAATGAAAATTCAGAAATTATAAGAAAAATATGGGAAAGATATTCATTGGGAGGGTCTTCTTTAGATGCTATTAAGTATGTTTTAGAAACAAACTATAATACTTCATTTGAATTTTGTTGGGCAGATTTTTGTTCAAGAAATTATTTCAATGGAGAGTATCAAAATATGGATAATAATATTTATTTTCATATTGATCAAAAGGATATATCTTCAATTCAAAGTTTAGATATGAGTTTATCTAATCCTCAAATAATTAATTCGAATGTATTAATTGAAAATATATTTTTATCTAATCAAAGTTCATATAATAATGTGTTGAAATCAAATGGTTTATCTCAAATTATTTTTGATTTTATTCCTTCACAAAATTCAGCTAATTTAGAGGGCTTTGTATCTATTTTATCAGATTATGGTAACGATTTAAATCAAATAATAAACATTCAAGATGTAGACAATTCTATTTATGTAGGTGAAAATGATGTTTTCTATTATTCAATTTCTTCAGATACAAATTGTTTTATTAATGGAGGTATATCTGTATCTAGTGAAGTAACAATTAATTTTGGAGATGTTAATTTTGATAGTGAGATTAATATTTTAGATGTTATTTTAATAATTGATTTTATACTTGATGATTCTTTAAACCAAATTCAATTTGAAAATTCTGATATCAACTCAGATGATATTATTAATATCTTTGATATAATTTTATTGGTAGAAAATATTATGAATTTAGATTAAATCCCAGATGAATCTTCTTCATTCATTGGTTCAATTATATTCTTTTCTTTATATTTAAAAACTATACCATTCCCATTCATTCCATCAATTTTTATATGTAATGGTTTAGGTAAAGAAATAACCTTTACATCTTTTGAGTCATTTATGATATTTTGTTTTTTAAGCCATCCCCAATCGATACTTTTTTTTGAATATTTTTTTCTAAAAGTGAAATATCCAATTCTTAAATTGGTTATGTTTTGAAAAAAATGGCTACCAAATGATGGATCAGTATTCAATTCATCAATTCCAATTTCTATAATTGCTTTTGCATGATTAATTTGATCCCAATTAACTGGAATTCCAAGCCAAGGATCAGATGTTCCCCATCTACCTGGTCCTATTAATAAATATTTTTTTTTATGTCCTAAATTCTGATTGATATTACCAATTTCTTTGGCAATATTTTTAGTATTCTCTCTTTTGAAATTATCAGGTTCAATATATACGATATGTGATATTGAATTTATTTCACCATTTCCTAGAACTTGTTCGCTATAACATAGAGAAATATCTTTATTATGATAATTTTTTATATTTAATTCTTCATTTTTAATGCCAATAATCATAGGCTTTATTTGTAATAGGCAAAATTCATCTTTTCTATTATCATTTAAATTTATTGCAAATTCAATTTCTACAGGACATCCTAGTGCTTTTTCTCCTAATGACATGATATTATCTATTAAATTTGTTAAAGGGAATCTGTTGTATTTTATGACATTTGCAAAAGTGAGAACTCTTGTGCCAAAATATTTTAATGAATCTCTTACTATATTATCTTTAGTAATTGTACTAGCAATATTTAAAAGTTCCCCATCAGATTCTGCTATCGATAAATCAAATTTTTTGAGATTTTTTGCTTCTCCAAATTTTAAAGGATTTTTCCCTTTATTCATGTCTAAAGCATAAAATTTATTTTGAGAGTTATTAATTGTAGACTTAACTGAATAATATTGAGATAATATTTTAGGATATTTCGGAGAAAAACGTAGAGATTTTTCTCCATCAACTATTGTTTTTCCTAGACCTAATGCTGTAAATATTATTCCTTCATTTCTTTCCATGTATGAAACAGGATAATAATTGTAGCTTTGAGCAACACCGCTAAAACTTGGATAAAATAACTCATTATGTTTTTTACCAGCAAGCTCCATTATAATTACACCCATTTTTTCTTCTTCTAATCTATGATCAGAATTATTTAGTAAAGATTTTGGGTTTTGAAAAAATGTTGAGGCATATACCCTTTTTATAGCTTCTACAAGTTGATCAAATCTCTCTGTCTTTGATTTATTTGAATTAGGAAGCATAAATGTACTATATATACCTGCTAATGGTTTATATTGAGAATCTTCTAATAAACTTGATGATCTGATTGCTAGTGGGTAGTCTATATTATTAATTATATCTTTTAGTACTTTTATAAGATTTTTGGGTAGTTTTGATTTTAGGAATTTGTCTAATATTTTTTTATTATTTTTAATATTCAAAGCTATTCCCCATAGATTATTTGATTCCATAAACGAATCAAATTCATCAGTTCCAATTGCTATGATTTTAGGGACTCTTATACTTACTTTAGAATATTTTGATTTAAATGATTTTTTATTTAAGAGTTTATTTGCAAATGCTAATCCTCTAGCTTTTCCGCCTAATGAGCCTGATCCAATTTGAATAAAATTATGGGAGAAATCATTAATTTTTTTTGAAAATTCTACAATTTTAGTTTTAGCTGATATATTGATATTCTCTGATAATATATCTAAATAATATTCTTTCCTTTTATCAATATTTTTAAAATCATTTTTTCTTATTTCTCTAAAAATAGAAGATAGTTTAAATTCTCCTCTTGTAGCTAACCAATTTGAAATATGATTTTTTGATGCATGAAATTTTATTGAATCACTTTTAACCTTTTTTATTTTAGATATTAGATCATTTATGTTTTTTGCTCTATTAATAACCTTCCCTTTTGGAGATCTAAATTTAAAGTCTCCAAATCCTAATTCATCTATCATGAAACTTTGTAATTCTTTAAATAAAATAGTAGAATTTTTTTGAATTACTTTTATAGATGATTCTTTTAATTCTTTTGGAATATTTTTTTCTGTTGTTTGTAAAATGATTGGGATAGCAGAATCTATTTTATTTAAATAATTAATCAATTTTAGACCTGATAAATGGTGTTTATCTTTTTTATATGGATATCTTAAATCAGAGATTATCCCAAGAATATTGAATCTATACTTGTTAATATATTTTATAGCATCATCATAATTTTTTAATAAGATGATTTTTGGTCTTGCTCTCATATGAAGTATTTTTTGAGAATTATTTAAACTTTTATTGATTAATTTTTTTGTATTGGAAATAATTTCTTTATATAAAACTGGAAGAATACTTGAATAATATCTGGGATTATCTTCTATAAATAAAACGGTTCTAACATCTGCAGTTTTAACATCTTTAGAAATATTTTTTTTATCTTCAATAGATTTTATAACAGCGGGGAATACATTCGAATTCCCTGACCAGATAAAAATTTCATCAAATATATTTTTATCATGTAAAGTTATATCTTTTAATTCTGATTGATCAAACGCAAGTAGAACAAGTGGTTTTTTAGGGTATAGTTTTTTTATTTTTTGACTGAATTTTATTGGGTCCATATCAGAAATTCTCATCATGATTATTATGACATCAAAAAACCTTTTATTAATTATTTCTGCAGCCTCTTTTGCTGATTGTGCATTCCATACTCTTGGAGCATAGCTTAAATTCATTCCAATATATTCAGATAATATTTGCTCTGTTAATTTTCCATCTTCTTCAAGAATAAATGCATCATAGGGACTAGAAACCAATAAGATTTTATGAATGCGATATTGCATTAAATCTTGATATCCCCAATTGTTATTTTTTTGTTTAGATATCATTGTCTATATATGAGATAATTTTTTTAAAATTATTAGATATAAAATCAGCTTTATCATTTAATGATTTTCGATTAATATTTTCAGTAAACTGTATGAATTTTTTTGCATTTCCATCTTTTTTTACTTCATAATCTGTATATCCATCACCAATAATTATATTGTTACCTGAAATATTTTTAACAATTAAATTTTTGCCATTATTTTGAGATAATGGATTAGTTTTATCTATATGTATTTTATTATTATTATATATAAATGTGTTTGCGTAAATATGTTTTTCTGATATATTAAACTCAGCTACCAATGGAATAATAATTTCTTTAAATCCTCCAGATACTATAAAGCAATTTTTATTATATGATTTGAAAAAGTTTTTATTTTCAAGAAAACTATTTGAAATCTGAGATTTTAAAAATTCTATGGTTTTATTAATATCATCCTTTGTCAGATTTATTAATTGTATTCTTTTATCTAGCGCTTCTGAAAAGGGGATATCACCTCTCATAGCTTCATTGGTAATATCTTTTATTTGTTTTAATATCTGGATTTTATTGTTTTTATTCGATAATGAAAAATCCGCTAAAATCTCAATTGTTTCAACTTTAATAAAAGTACTATCGAAATCAATAATTAAGTTAATTTTATTGTTCATATAAATAGAAATTTACATAATAATTTTAGTTACATGTTGTAATAATATACTTTTTATTCAATTATGGTATAATTTTATAACTTTATTTAAAGTTTAAAGGGAGAAAATTTGAGGCTCAAAACAGTAATTGTAATTTTATTTATTAATTTTATTTTATGTAATAATTTTCTAATTAATGACAATCCCACTTTAACAAGTACTAGTATTTCTTTTAATATTGGAGAATACTCTATAGAGGAGAAAGGTGATTATAAAGAAATATTAACTACTTCAGATGGTAGCATTGATAGATATGGTGAGCCTGATTTACCTCAGTTTAGTTTTAATTATGCAATAGAGAATAATAAAAGTTATAGTGTTGAATATGATGTTTTAGAATATGATACCTATACAGATATTAGTTTATATCCAGCTCAAAAGTGTAATATTAATAATCAAATTATTAAAAATAGTGAATTATATTCTTCAAATACATCATACCCCGATAAAAATTTAGAGTATACGATTCAATCATTAAGAGGCTATGAAATGCTAAGTATTTCATTTGTTCCATTTGAGTATAACCCACAAACAAAAGAATTAAAAGTTTATAGAAATGTTAGCATTATTATTTCTGAGATAGATGAATTAAGAATTTCAAATAATATAAGTAAAGGCTCAAGAGTATTTGAAAATATGTATAAAAATATGATAATTAATGATAATGATTATACAGATCCTAGAACTTTACAAAATCCATCAATTTTATATATTTGTGGTGGGAATGTAGCTACAACTGATTACAATACATTCTTTAAACCTCTAGTTGAATGGAGAAGACAACAAGGCTTTGAAGTAGAAGTTGTATCAGTTGATGATATAGGCAATTCTACAACATCAATAAAAAATTATATTTCAAATTTGTATTATAATGCAAATAATCCTCCAGAATTTGTTTGTTTAGTTGGAGATGCAAATGGAAGTATAGATGTAAATACATATATTGCATCTGGGGGAGGAGGAGGATGGTGGGGTGATTCTGCCAGTGGTGAAGGTGATTATCCTTATACTTTATTAGAAGGTAATGATTTATTATCAGATATTGTAATTGGAAGAATGTCTGTTAGTAATAATGGAGAGCTGTTAACAGTAGTAACTAAAATTATTGGTTATGAGAAAAACTATTCTAATGATACAGATTGGATGAGTACAGCGGCGCTAGTAGGTGATCCCTATGACTCAGGGATATCGACTGTAATTACTAATGAATATATAAATACTTTATTTGATATACATGGTGGAATTACTGATGTTAGAACACAATATAGTGGGAGTGGTTTTGATTCTTTTATGAGAGATCAAATTAATGATGGAGTTTCTTATTTAAATTATAGAGGATTCTATGGTTTTAGTAATTTTACACAGTCAGATGTCAATGCATTAAGTAATGGATTTAAATTACCTTTTTTAACAACTTTAACCTGTGATACGGGATCCTTTGAATCTAATAATTCATGTATTGTAGAATCGTTATTTAGAGCTGGTTCGGTTGCAAGTCCAAAAGGAGCGATTGCAGCAATTGGTACAGCTCAGCCATATACTCACACGGCCTTTAACAATATTGTAACAATGGGAATGTATGATGGGATATTTTTGTATGATGCTAAGACTGCAGGAGAAGCTCTAAATTATGGAAGACTAGCTTTAAATGAAATTTATCCACAAAATCCAAATGATAATGTATATTTATTTTCTACATGGAATAGCTTAATGGGAGACCCCTCAACTCAATTATGGACATCATCATCTAAACAACTAGTAGTTAATCATAATGAAACAATCAGTAATGGTTCAAGTAATTTTCAGGTTGAAATATTAAATGATTTTGGAGTGCCTCAATCAGATGTGATAGTAACATTATATAAACCAGGATTGAGTACTCCTGATTTACAGATAACATCTTTATCTAATGATGAAGGGATAGCAGATTTTGTTATAGAAGATTATAATAGTGGTTCAGTATTTGTAACATCAAGATGTCAAAACTGCATACCTGTTGAAACTTCAGTTGAAATAATTACAAATGTTTCTGAACTTGCTATTCAAGAAAATACTATAGATATAATAGAGATTGAGGGTGATTCAAATGGAGTTTTAAATCCAGGAGAAATTGCTAATCTATCTTTTAGAGTTCAAAATTTATCAAATCAAACATTATCAAATCTTAATTTAGAACTTTCAACCTTATCTAATAAAATTAATATATTAGATGGATATCAATCTATTCAGAATTTATCTTCTCAAGGGTCAGTTTTAATTTCTGGATTGCAAGTTGAGGTACTAAGTAGTTTTTCTTTAGGAGATAATTCAGATTTTAGAATAAAAATATCTTCATCTAGTATAGATTGGGATTTTGTTTTACCATTAAATATAACATCAGGGGATATTTCAATTGAGGCAATTGTTATCAATGATGGCAATAATAATGGAAAATTAGATAGAGGAGAAGACTCTTCATTGATTTTCCAATTATCAAATACTGGTTTAGTTGATTTAGAAGATATAACGGCAAGCTTAGATTTTTCTGCTTCAATTTTAGGAATAAGTGGATATCAATTAACTTTCCCCAATTCAGTTATAGGACAGACTGTTCAATCAAACGAACTATTAAATGTTTCTATAAATGAAAATTTAATTAATGGACTTATGGTTTCTATTCCTATCAATATATCAACTACAAGTGGATTTTCTTCAACTAAAGTAATCCAATTACAAATTGGGGAAGTATCAGTCACAGATCCTTTAGGACCTGATAGCTATGGATATTTTATATATGATCAAAATGATGATTATGAATTAGCTCCTGATTATAATTGGATTGAAATTGACCCAAATTATGGTGGTGATGGAGAAGAGCTTAATGATATTAGTGACAATGGTGATAATAGTGATGATGTGACTACTATTGATTTGCCTTTTGATTTTACATTTTATGGAATTGATTATGATAGATTAAGTATTTGTTCAAATGGATGGATTGCCTTCGGTGAAACAGATATGAGATCTTTTAGGAATTATACTTTACCTGGTCCTGGTGGTCCTCCTAAGATGGTTGCGGTATTTTGGGATGATTTAATGACAAGTGGAGGTGGCGATGTAATTACATATTATGACCAATTGAATGATTATTTTATAGTTGAATGGTCAGATGTTAGAACTTTTTATAATAATTCACTTGAATCATTTCAGGTAATATTATATAATACTGATTCACAAACTGTAACTGGTGATGATGAAATAAAAATACAGTTTAAAGAATTTAATAATAATAGTGTAGGAGATTATCCTGTAGGTAATTATGATGGAGCGGTTGTACATGGACAGTATTGCACTGTTGGAATTGAAAATCATCTATCTAATGATGGATTACAATATACATATAACAATACTTATCCTCCATCATCAATGCCATTATCGGATCAAACGGCACTATTTATAACAACAGGCAACCCTTACTTATACGCAACTCCTGAACCAGTATATAGTGATGATAATTTTTCATTTGATTTGCAATCTAATGATCAATTTGATTTTGATTTAAATATTTCAAATGATGGAGAAGAGGGCTCTATTTTTATTTATGAAACTAAGCTTTCATCTTATTATTCTTTAGTAACTGAAATCGATGATTATGGTTATTCTTGGACTAAATCTAGTCTTGATGATATGGTAGATTATGAATGGATTGATATATCTGATAATAATACTGTTTTAGCAATGCCAGATAATGATTCAGGATCAATTGCTAATATTAATTTCCCATTTCCATTTTATGATAATAATTATAGTTTTTGTGCTGTAATGGCAAATGGATGGATTTCTTTTGGTGCAACTAGTGAAGCTTGGAATAATCAATCTGTATTTGATCAAGATTCACCAAGAGGCGCAATTTTTGCATTTTGGGATGATTTAAATCCTGAAAATGATGAAAATAATTCTGGCCAAGGACAAATCAAGTACCATTCTAATAGTGAAAGAACAGTTATTTGGTATGATAATGTTATTCATTGGTCCGGTGATGATAGGGTATTTGATTTTCAGGTTGTCTTATATCCATCAGGCCAAATAAAAATTAATTATAGACAAATGATAGGGGATACAGGTTCAGCTACTATAGGGATGATAGATAATAATGGTGATTTTGGTTTGGAATCTATTTATAACAATGATGATTTTATGGAAGACAACATCTCAGTTGTTTTTAGTTTAGCTCCATCTTGGATTGATATTTATTCAAATAGCTCAGGTCAAGTACCTTATAATGAATCAATAACTATAGGATTAGAATTAGATTCGCAAGGATTAGACTATGATGAATACAAATCATTTTTAGTAATTGAATCTAGCTCTGTAGACCAAAACATGGTTATTCCTATTGATTTATTAGTATCTGATAATGGAATGATGCTTGGTGATATAAACCAAGATGGTGCAATAGATGTTGTAGATATCGTTCGATTAATAAATATTATTTTAGGTCAAACTCCAACATCAATGGAAGCTTATTTAGCGGACCTGAATTCAGATGAAATAATAAATATTCAGGATATTGTATTACTTGTTAATTGGATTTTATCTAATTAATTAGATTTTTAGATTATAGTTCTTTAAGGTCTGATAGAAGTTTTACAAGCATATCTTTAGCATCACCAAAAACCATAATGGAATTATCATTACCAAAGAGTTCATTTTGTATACCTGCAAATCCAGTGTTCATTGTTCTTTTATTAATAATAACAGTTTGAGATTGATCAACATTTAAGATTGGCATCCCATATATAGGGCTGCTTTTATCTGTTCTAGCTGCAGGATTTACAACATCGTTTGCTCCAAGAACAAGTGCAACATCACAATTTTTAAATTCAGAGTTAATTTCGTCTAAATCTTTTAATGACTCATATGGGATATTTGCTTCAGCTAATAAAACATTCATATGACCTGGCATTCTTCCTGCAACTGGATGAATAGCGTATAAAACTGTTTTGCCTTTTTCCTCTAAAAAATCAGCGATTTCTCTAACAGCATGTTGAGCTTGAGCTACTGCAAGTCCATATCCAGGGACTATAATTACCTTCTCAGCAGCATCAAAAATCATTGCAGCTTCTTCAGTTGAATAGCTTTTAATATTAAGTTGCTTTCCTTCTGAAGGTCCGGATTCTACTTCACTACCTACAGCACCGAAAATTACATTTGCTAAAGATCTATTCATACCTTTACACATTATTTGTGTTAGTATTATCCCTGAAGCTCCCACCAAGCTACCACAAATAATAAGAGCGCTACCAGCTGCTTCAGTTACTTCACTTGCTCCATAAAGAACAAATCCAGTCATAGCTGCAGCAATCCCTGAATAAGAATTTAATAATGAAATAACTACAGGCATATCGGCACCACCTATTGGAATAACAAGAAATATTCCAAGTAAAGCAGCAAGACCTAAAATAACATAAAAAGCAATCATTGATTCTATGTTCATAATCATCATAACAGTACTACCAATTAGTATTAATGCAAGAAGTGCGTTTAAAATTTGTTGTCCAGTAAATGTTATTGGCTGCCCGCTAATAAATCCTTGAAGTTTTCCAAAAGCAATAAAGCTTCCTGTAAAAGTAAGTGTTCCTACAATTATACTTAGTGAAATAGCAAATGTGCTTCCATCATTAATTTTTAAAAATTCTGAACAGGCAACAAGCGCTGAAGCTGCTCCGCCAAACCCATTAAAGATTGCAACGAGCTGTGGCATTTGCGTCATTTGAACTCGAATTGCAAAAAAAACACCAACAATTGATCCAACTACTATACCGATAACAATCATCATCCAATTTAGATTTCCTGAAATTGAAAGTGTTGCGATTATAGCAACAAGCATTCCAAATGATGAAATAAGGTTTCCGTTTCGTGCAGTTTTTGGATGGCTAAGCATCTTTAAGCCATAAATAAAAGAAATGGCTGAAACTAAATAGGCTATATCAATAAATGGTATTTCCAATTTTATTTTTTCCTTTTAAACATTTTAAGCATTCGATCAGTAACCATGAATCCGCCTACTACATTAATCATTGCAAATACTACTGCAATAAAACCAAGCCACATTGCAATTGATCCTCCTTGTGTTGCTAAAAGAGCTCCAATTATTGCAATCCCTGATATGGCATTTGAACCAGACATCAGTGGCGTATGCAGGGTAGGTGGTACTTTTGTAATTATTTCAAATCCTACAAATACAGCTAAAATAAAAATTGTAATAATTGCTATATCCATTGTTATCCCTTATCTAAAAATTGTTTTACTATCTCATTACAAATCTCACCATTGTTTAAAAGCATTGATCCTGATGTTATTTCATCTTCAAGGTTTAATTTGCTATCTTCTTTATATAAATGAGTTAAAAAATTGTATACATTTTTTGCATATAATTGACTTGCATCTTTTGCCATAGTACTTGGTAAATTTGATCTTCCATCGATGATAATATTGTTATGTGTAATAATTTGATCACATTTTGTTAATTCACAGTTACCACCATTTTGAGCAGCTAAATCTATTATTACTGAGCCAGGTATCATGCTTTGAACCATTTTTTCACTAATTAGTATAGGTGCTTTTCTTTCTGGTATTAATGCTGTAGAAATTACAATATCCATAGCTTTAATTGTTTCTTCAATCAATAGGCCTTGCTTCTGTTTATACTCTTCAGAAACTTCTTTTGCATAACCACCTTCACCAGTACCTTCATCTGTGTCACTTTTAACTTCAATAAATTTAGCTCCCAAACTTTCAACTTGTTCTTTTACAACAGGCCTAACATCAAAAGCAAATACTTGTGCTCCCATTCTTTTTGCATTAGCTATAGCAGCCAATCCAGCAACACCTGCTCCTAATATAAGAACTTTTGCAGGTTTAATAGTCCCTGCTGCTGTCATTAGTAAAGGCATATATTTTGGTGCATGATCTGCTGCTATAATAGTTGATTTATATCCTGCTATATTGCTCTGTGAACTAAGAGCATCCATATTTTGTGCTAAAGTTGTTCTTGGGATATGGCTCATAGATAAAAGAGTAATTTTTTTATTTAAATAATTTGGTATCAGGTTAACATTGTCTTTGATTTGAAAAAAACTAATTAGAGTATTTCCAGAATTTGCATGTTCTAGCTCTTCATTAGTAAATGCATTTACCTTTAGTATTAATTCGCAATTATAAATTGATTTTGAATCATTTTCAATAATACAACCAACATCAGAATAATCTTTATCACTAAAAAATGCTTTTTCTCCTGACCCTGACTCAATATGAATTTTATGATCAGAAGATATTAGTTTTTTTGCTACATCAGGAGTAATTGAAACTCTTGATTCATGCTCCAGTGTTTCTTTTAAAATTCCAATAACCATATATTTAACGTTTAAAACTCTTATATATCATCATTAAATTTAAGATATATTTTTTATACATAATTATAAATTAATATATATTTTTTATGGAATCTATCAGTTATGATCATATTGATGTTGGTGATAAGCAAAATAATGCTTTTATTTTTATTCATGGATGGCAAGGGAATAAAGATAGTTTTAAATCAATTTCAAAATTATTAAAAATTGATAATTGTAGATTTTATTTTCCTGAAGGACCATATTTAATTGATAAAAATGAAAAAAAGCGTTCCTGGGCAATCCAAATTAGTGATAATCGCTGGGAAACAGATTTATCTAAAAGTTTATTTATAGATTTTCTAGAAAATATTGTATTTAAAAAATTTCAATCAAAAAATATATTTATTATGGGTTTTTCTCAAGGAGCTGCGGTTTGTTTAAATTTCATATTGTCATTAAAATATAGTTTTGGAGGAATTTTCCCAGTTGCGGGTTTTTCTAGAATGACTAATATAGAAATACATAAGTCTCAGCATAATACTCCTATTTTAATTGGTCATGGCAAGGATGATGATATAATTTCTGTGGATGAATCTGAGAAGGTATATAAGCAAATTAAGGGTATCTGTAATAATGCGGAGCTTTATATATTTAATGGTAAACATAAAATAAGTTTATCATATTTACGTAAAGTAAGGGAATATATTTATTAATAAGCACTAATATTGCTTAAAGCAGTTTTATTTCTTATAAAGCATTGGTAATCAACAACTTAAGCCTTAAAATGCAAAAAACACTTAAAGTAATACATTAAATGCTTGGATTGATTGTTTGGATAGTTGTAATATACGGGGAATGTGGGTTCATCAAGGCCAATTTGCGTGTGGAAGTGCAAGAGTGCTGACACTAGTCTTATGATTTGAAGAATCCCTTTTGAAATAGTTTGGAACTTTTAGATTTTGGTATCGTATACAACCTGATTTTGTTTAAAATAAGTTGTTACGAAACAAAAGAACGAAACAATAATAAATACGGAGAAAAAAATACATGAAAAATGTAACTAAAATCCTAACAGTTGTGACTTTATGTGCAACATTATTTGGTTCGGCTCAAAGAATTGGAGCATTAGGTGGTAATGCGGCTCTTTGGCCAGGTGATGAAGCTAACATAGCAGCTTTCCCAGCTCAAGTAAATAATCATGCTTATCTACAAATTGGTGGTGTAGGGGCTGATAATGATATGGAAAACACTAGCTTGTTATTTCAAAAAGATGGTACTACATGGGGATTCAATTACGGAAGTGGTGATTGGGTTAACATGCATTGGGGTGATGGATCTATGGGTGTAAGTGTTGGATTCTCAAATTCTGATGATGGTGCTGGTACTACTAGCTCTGATATGAGTGTTGCTTATGGTAATACTTTTGATTGGGGTGAGCTAGGTGTTAAATATTGGACTGAAAATGATGGTGATGACTCTGATTTATCAATAAACTATAGAACTGATTTTGGTTTTTGGTTATTTGATAATACAGTTGTTTCAGTATCTAATGTAATGTGTGAAGACTGTGATATGAGCATATCAGCTGATTTTTGGTCTGCTATGGATGTTGGTGGTGCTGATTTAGTATATGCTTGGGGAGTTGACCAAGGTGGTTCTAATGCAGAACTTACTCAAACAGCTACTTTAGGTATTGAAGCTAACATGACTGACTGGGCTACATTAAGAGCTGGTTATGAATGGGCATATCAATTATCAGGCGATGATGAAGTAGTTGGTGGTTTAACTACTGATGGATTCACTTATGGTCTTGGATTTAACTGGGGTGGTTTAACTGCTGATTTTACTGTTAACTCAGCGTTATTGCTAGATCCAGTTGGAACTATCACAGGTAATAATGATGATGGTGGTGGTTTAACTACAGATACAATTACTTTAACTTATTCGTTTTAATTAACGTATAATTTTTATAAAAAAGGCCTCTATATGAGGCCTTTTTTATTTTATAGAATAATTTATTTATAATTAACTTATAAAGAGTAATAAATACATGGAAATACGATATACATATATAATGATTTGTTTAATAGGGTTTTGTTTTGGACATCCAGATGTTTCAGAATCTAATTCTTCTTATAAGGGTAAAACTACATCAATATTAAGATTATCTTTAGATGGATCAGGAATTTATAATAGTAAAAAAGCTAAATCAGGTGTTTCTTTTGGATTTGATAAAATATTATATAAACAAGATAATATAATTACAGGGATAGGTTTTGAAAATTTAATTGGTAGAGATTTAAAGAACAATAGTATTCAGGATATAAAATTTGATTCTATTTATTTCTTTTTTAGGTTTATGTATGAAAAAAAATGGGCAAGTTATTTAAGATTAGGCTACAATATCCTAGATAAGGATATTGATCAGTTTAATTCTTCAGGTTTCATGTGGGCATTTGGGGTTGATTATAAATTATCTCATAGTTGGCATTTAGAATCAGGTTATCATGTATTTTCTACCGAAAATATTGATTATTCAAGGATTGTTATATCTGTAGCTAGACATTTTAAAACTAGAAATGATTAATTATCTTTATATATTTATTTTTTTAACAATAGCTATCCCAAGTAGCTTTTCAAGAATTATTACGACAGTTGATCCCCCTAGCTCTTATACAGTTGATGGTATTTCTAAAGAAACAGGAATCACATTATTTAGTCAAGATTATGATAATAAAATTGGAATTAATATAGGCTATCAGCAAATAATATTTTTTAGAGGAAAATTCAATTTATATGCAGGAGCAGAATTTATGCTTGGTAAAAAAGCAGAATCAAGAATTGCTTTTCATTCAACATACATTATGCCATCCTTTTTATTAGGTGATAATTTAGCTTTAAGTATGCGATTTGGAATGACACAAATCAATACTGATCAAAGTAATTTCAATTTAGATATGGGTTTACTTGCTTCTTTAGGTCTAGAATATAAAATTTCAGATGATATAACATTGGGATTTGATTATTGTTTTTATGATATAAGAGATAAAACAGTCACAGATATTTCAGGATTCAATCCTCCTTTGATATCAAATATTAGTGGAGACAATATTTTAAATGAAACTATAGATATGGACCTTAGCTATAGTAAGGTTGGGTTTTCAATTATATATGGTTTTGAAATAAATAATAAAAAAGAGAAAAGATTATGAAATTAAAATTACATTGGCAGATTATAATTTGTATGATTTTGGGAACCTTTATGGGTTTGTATTTTAATAATTTTGGAAATAATAGTTTTCTATATACGGCTATTATTTTATTAGGAGATGTTTTTATAAGACTTCTTAAGATGGTGATTGTACCACTTATATTCACCTCTATTGTTATAGGTATTTCTTCTATTAAAAATAAGACAAAAATAGGAAGGCTTGGATTTAAAACGTTTTTATATTACATATCAACAAGCTTAATCGCTATTTTAATTGGTCTATTTTTAGCAAATACAATACAACCAGGAATTGGAGCAGCAAATATTGAGAGCATTCAGGCTTTTGATACAAGTAAATTAACCTCTTCAACATCAATATTAGATATTTTAAAAAGAATGATACCTACAAATCCAATTAAAGCGTTTGCAAATGGCGATATGCTTGGGACTATCTTTTTTGCTTTATTTTTTGGTATAACACTAGGTTCAGTTAATGCGAAAAGCTCTTCTCCAATTTTAAATTTTATTAATTCTTTATATAAAGTTATAATGAAAATGACTCAGGTAGTAATTATGCTTGCACCAATTGGTGTGTTTGGTCTAATAACAAAAGCAATTTCTAATATGGGCTTATCAATTTTTAAAGAATTGGGTTTGTACGCACTAACAATTGCAAGCGGGCTAACAATTCATTTATTTATTGTTCTACCATTAATTTTGTTTTTATTTGTTAGAGTAAATCCTATTGTACACTTTCGCGCGATTGCATCTGCTATGGTAACTGCTTTTTCTACAAGTTCATCAAGTGCAACACTTCCAGTTACTATGAATTGTGTAAGAGATAAAGTAAAAGCATCTAATGAAGTAACTAGTTTTGTTTTACCTATGGGAGCAACAATTAATATGGATGGTACGGCTTTATATGAATGTGCAGGAGTATTATTTATTGCTCAGGCACTTGGTATTCCCTTAGATGCTAGTCAACAATTTATTGTAGTTGTAACAGCTTTGCTGGCATCAATTGGAGCAGCAGGGATTCCAAGC
>Ga0208894_1000534_pt1 | contig 28091 bp, 25 predicted proteins | sample ETNtaG_12_FD_185752 | JGI IMG/M metagenome (GOLD analysis project Ga0208894, IMG submission 185752) | Marine microbial and viral communities from oxygen minimum zone, Eastern Pacific Ocean - ETNP201306SV49 (SPAdes) (version 2) | ecosystem: Environmental > Aquatic > Marine > Oceanic ...
AAAGGAAAGTCCTTGAATGCTGGAGCCGGGAAGCCGTAGCCTAGGGAGCGAGCCGTTTGGAGCCGGTGAGCTGAAGCTGATGCACTACTAAGTTACAGGGGCGCCAGTCATGAAGCCCAGAAAAAGCGGCAAAACCCGCAAAAAAGTGGCTTTTAGCCAAAAAAACAGACCGTTTTCAGCAAATCCTGATAATGAGCTTTATGAGGGCTCTCCATTTTCTTACTTTAAAGCGAATCTGTAATCAAGCGCTTAACTAACCAAGGCGATCAACCAGATCGATTAAAAAATCCTATCTAATATAATATTTAAAAGTCAGCATTTTTCAGTTGAACTCTTTCAATCTCCTCCTCTAGCTTTTTATTCAACACCAAGCCACTATTTAACAAGAAGATATTTACAATCAAGCTTAAAGATTGTAACGAGCAGCAGCCTTGGTTTTGCATATTGATTGTGCCGTACTAATTGAGGCCCCTGCATTCACCTGATTCATAAAGCATTTGCAGGTAAATTGCCCCATCCCCTTAGGAGGGAGCTTGCCTGCATCTGCCATGGCAATTTTAAAGTTCATTAAACAAATCATCTTAATTAGATTCCCTTCTTCGCTGCTTTGAGCAAGGCCCTGAGGCGCTGACATGCCCAAAAGGACACTACCCAGACTGATTAATAGGTAAATACGATGCAAGAAATTAATCCATAGATAATTAGGTAGTGCGCTGAATGTGCAGCTCCCGATTCATAACCTTGAGTCGTTTAAGATCATTAAAAACATCCTCCGGCATTCCTTTTGGGAGATCTACCAAACTATAAGAATCGAAGATTTGGATACGGCCAATCATCCGCCCCTCAAGCCCGGATTCATTGGCGATAGCACCAACCAGGTTGCCTGGTTTGACACGATCTCTGTGACCCACCTCCACGCGGAACCTATCCATGTCATCTTCCGGCGGTCTGGAAGCACGCTCAGGCCTTCGGCCAGAGCCACCTCGGCCGCTATCTCGGCCGCTATCTCGGCGATCGTCGCGACGGCTTCGCTGAGCTGATTGCTGCAACCAGCTCTCATCACCCTTCACCAATAATGGCGCTGGACCAACGGCAAGGTTTAAGGCCGCCAAAGCTAATTGCTCTGGAGTGAGCTCAAGTTCCTGACTGACACGTTGAATTAACTCCTGAAGCAAGGCAGTCTCATCAGAGTTTTCTCTCTCTGCCTTAGCAGCAGTGGTGAGACGTTGACGAAGGCGATCGCAACGGCTCTGGTTAATGGCAGCATTGTTTGGTATATCCATCGCTTCGATGGGTTGACCAACAGCACGTTCAAAGCTGCCAACAAGACGACGCTCCCTAGGATTCACAAACAGAATGGCCTCTCCGTTACGGCCAGCCCGGCCGGTACGTCCGATGCGATGTACATAGGCCTCGCCATCGAAAGGTATGTCGTAGTTGATTACCAAACCAATGCGATCAACATCTAGACCTCGCGCCGCAACATCAGTGGCAACCAATATGTTCACGCTGCCATTACGCAAACGTTCAACTGTTCGTTCACGTTGATTTTGAGGTACATCTCCGTTAAGCACAGCGACATCGTGCCCCGCTGCTTCCAGGGACTCAGCCACCGTGAGCGTGATCACCTTAGTGCGGGCAAAGATAATCACACCTTCACCAGTAACAGCCTCAAGAACCCTTTTGAGAGCTTCGATTTTGTGACTGTTCTGGAGGGTAATACAACGCTGACGGATGAGACGAGACTCCTTATCACGACTCTTGATGGTGATCTCGGCAGGTTCTCGTAGGTAGCGCTTTGAAAGTCGGCGAATTTCTGAAGGCATCGTGGCCGAGAACAACACCATCTGGCGCTCCTCCGGCAGCTGTTCAAGAATCCATTCGACATCATCAATAAACCCCATACGCAGCATTTCATCAGCTTCATCCAGCACCAAACACCTCAAACCAGAAGTATCGAGAGTGCCCTGTCGCATGTGGTCCATCACACGACCCGGAGTCCCTACAACCACTTCCACACCACGCTTGAGCGTATTGATCTGGGAGCGGAAGTCAGCTCCTCCATAGACCGCAAGAACCTTCAGATGAGGGTGGCCAGCGGCATAGGCACGGAAGGAATCCGCAACTTGCATGGCCAGCTCGCGAGTGGGAGCTAGCACCAGCACTTGGGGGCGTTTGCCCTGATCTTGAAGACGTTCAAGAAGAGGCAACGCGAAGGCTGCTGTTTTGCCTGTGCCCGTCTGAGCCTGACCAACAAGGTCGCGGCCCAGCATCAGTTCAGGAAAAGCTGCTTTCTGTATAGGAGAGGGATGCTTGTATCCCTTTGCAGCAAGGGTATTGAGCAAAGGTTCACTGAAGCCAAAGCCTTCGAATTCGGACACTGGTGGTGTCGTTTCGATGTCTTCAATTACATCCGCTGAATTAGCAGCTGAGCTCTCGCCTGAATCTTCGTCATTCGTCTCGTCAAGAACGCTAGAAAGATCAGCCTCTGCTGTGGCAGTACGGTTTTGAGGCGCGTCTGTTTCTACTGAACACGAGAGATCCTCGTGCGATTTTGTATTGGTCATCGAAAAAAGGCGTTGGCCTGATTGATCCTTTAAATCAGGCCGACAACGTCCCATACGCAGATGACCGCGTTGTGTTGCCTCGCCTTTTCTTCAAAGGTTGAACGATTAATTTATCATCCGGCCATAATCATCATCAAGGCGTTCTATATCTGATTCCTTAAGTGGCTGGCCATGCTGAACCTCAATGATCACTAGATCGATTTGGCCTCCACGAGCTCGATGGATCGCTCTACGAGGAATATGCAAAGTGGTGCCAGCAAAAGCTTGATGCCAAGTGTTTTCACAGAAGAGCTGTCCCTGCCCTGAGACCACAGTCCAGTTTTCGCTTCGATGTTGATGACGTTGCAAGCTGAGTTGTTGGCCGGCTAATACCAACAACCGCTTGACCTTGTACCCCTCTCCTTCAGCTAGATCTTGGTACCAACCCCAGGGACGCACAATTCTCGAGAGATCCATGCTCATACCCCCACTGATAGTTGCGTTCAGCATGACGGCGCCAACTTCAGCCGTCACTACGAGTAGATGCCTTTACCGTTATCAGATCAACTCGCTGACGGGCTCTGGTGATGGCGGTGTAGACAAGTCTTCTCTCGTAGTTGGAAATAGTGTTTCGGCAATCAACAGTGGGAGACGTCTCGGTAGAAACATCCGGCCAGAGAAGAATCACATGATCAGACTCACTTCCTTGAGACTTATGAATCGTAAGCGCCAAGGCTGGTTCCACCAAACCAAGTCGGGCTGGATGAATCAAGCTTATGGTCGATTCCCCCTGATCAGGGATCACACGAAATAGCAGACGACGGTTTTCTCCTTCGCCAACTACAAGGCCAACATCACCATTTGCCAACCCCAATTCCGGTTGGTTCTCACCACACATCACTGGTGTTCCCAACGGCCAGTGAGCCACACCCGCATCAAGACATTGACCCAACAAAGCTCTATGCACATCATCTACACCCCAGAGGCCACGTCGCCTCGGACAAAGCACCATCAACCTATCGAGGCAATTGAACAACGGCTCTGCTGCAACTGAGAGATTGGCAACAGTCATGGTTGACGTATAAGCATGATCGACTAGCTCTGGAGTCAAGCCTTCGGCAAGACGTTTCAGGGTTCTGCTGTGATCCTGCAGGTGCTGAGCCAAAAGCTTTGGTATGCCATTGAGGCTGTAATGGTGCTGCTCAATATTTGCCGACTCTGACAACAGAGAGAGTTGCTGCCAAAAAGCAAGCGACCCCTGATCACGCAGGACTCCACTGAGATTAGCCAACTCACCACGGTTTCTATATAGCTGGTGCAGATGAATTGCACCATGATTGAACTGCTGACGAATATCTCCCTGTTGAAGCCGATGCCAAACCGCTCCACTCCCCACAGGAGGCAACTGATCAGGATCGCCGACTAGCACAAGTTTGCTTTTGGTAGGCAAAGCATTTAACAAAGCCTGCATCAGGGCTAGTTCCACCATCGACATTTCATCAATGACGAGCAGATCAAGCATTAGGGGATGTTGTTGATGCCTGCCGAATCCACCAGGGGCTGCCTGTAGCCATCGATGAAGAGTGTTGCAAGGCAGGGTGGCCAACGCCTGCCGCTGGGGGTTAGGGATTGCCTCAAGTCCGTTGCGGACTGTCTCCTGCAAGCGCCTTGCCGCTTTACCAGTAGGTGCAGCAAGGCCAATCCTCAACTCGGGTTGCTGGCTTAAAGCCCTCGCCAGCATTTGCACAATCGTGCTGGTTTTGCCAGTTCCAGGTCCACCACTGAGCAACACAACGCCATAAGTATCAATAGCCTCTACGGCTGCCTGTTGTTCTGGATTAAGGCCATCAGGCAAAGCTTGAAGAGTTGGCGATGTTGTGACCTTGGAGCTCTGCTGATGCACTTTCGACCGATTAACAAGTTCACTAATCACGGCCTCCATGTCGCCATACCAGCGGCTCCAACTAAGTTGATTACCTTCTAAAACCATCGGAGCGGCATCGCCTTCAAGCCAACCACTGGCAAGTAGGGCCTGATGATGAGCCTCCGGCCATCCCTTTGCCTTTAACTCATCAGGAGAAGATGCAGGGGTTAGCTTCAGCTCTAACTCTCCTCGGGCCAGTGCATCCATCAAGCCATTTACTAAATCCTCAAGATGAGGTGATGAAACCCTGGGCGGAAGACGTCTCAAAAGCATCTGATGCATTGCCCTAGAAAGAGCGGGTGGCCAACTGATTGAATCGTTTTGACTCATTGCCCTCCCTGCTGGAGCAACCGATCCAAGAACATGACCCGCTGCAACGGCAATGGCTCCACGATCAGTCCTGGGACAGGTTGATCTAGGGAACTACCAGCCATGGCCTTAGACCCAGGAACACCTCTAAGGAATACGTAGACATATCCACCTAAATGGCGCTCTGGCTCATAGCTCGGCAGCCGCCAGCGTAAAAAACGATGCAGTGCTACAAGATAGAGATGAGCTTGAAGAGGATAATGATGAAGAAGCATCTGCTGCTCCATGCCCCTTTCGTCGTAGTAGAGCGGACCACAGGCCGCAACCTGACCATCTGGGTTACGGCGACCGATCCAGTTGCTTTTCCAATCGGCAACCCACCAACGCGCCTCCGCAAGGTCTTCTGAGTCAGTAAACACAAGATCAATCGAACCAGTTAGGAAGCCGCGACTCGAGACACCGAGATGAGAAATTTGTTTTGCATAGGTTTCTCCAAAACGAGCCATTGGATCCAACTGAAAAGCTCTAGCGAGGTCCAACGAACGCAACACGTTGCCTTGATGAGCAATCGGGAGATCAAAGCTGAGTTCATGAATGCGACGTTTCTCGTGAAGTTGATTCAGGCAAAGATCGCCAAGCCCACCCCCCATGGGGGTGTTTAACACCCTGTCAAGACCATCCTGAACAGCGGCGAGCAGATTGATATCAATACCTGCTCGTCGCAGCTCCTCTTCAATCACTACTACAGCATTCGGATCTTGCAATGGCTTGCAGAAATCCAGTCGTTCAAGAATCCGATGCAGGCAGTCTCCTGCTCCTGCTCCACGAGGAAATCGAGCAAGAGGGCCCTGTTCGGACCAAGTTGATTCTTGGCTAGAGACAACAGCTTCATCAATAGCGCTTTGCCCCTGAAGGTTGGGTGAGGTTTCAGGATTCTTCTGCTGCCGATCACGACCTTCCTCCAACTCCACAGGATCAGACGATGCACTGCCATCATCTCTATGAACTCCAGAAACCCAAGCGGAATAACTACTACGACCCCAAGACAGATCAAAGCGCCGTTGCGGTGTTGGGCCAAGAGCTAACTCGCCTTGAAGCGGCGGCGATTGCCAGCGCTGTTGAATCGACTTCAGCTGAGCCGGAAAAACAGTGATCGGCAACTGCTGGCGATCAAGCCAAGCACTCATTCGTTCTGGAGTGAGTTCCTGCATCGCTGCATCGATGGCATCCACACCAAACAGCCAAGCGCTGAGGGGATTGCCTTCCTGTTTGGCGCCCCGAGCCCAAATCAACATCAAAAGAGAGCAGGCTCTTGTGATCGCCACATAGGCAAGACGTTCGGCTTCCTGCAGGGATGCTTGATGAGCCTGTTGTGAAAGCTGCCATCCCTTCCCCCAACCTGTGCTGAGCGCTACACACCAACGCGACTCTGATCCAGATCTCCATAAGGGGCCGCGGGGGAGAGAGGGGGCTTGCCAGAGGTAAGGGCAAATCACAACGGGATATTCCATCCCCTTGCTGCGATGCACTGTGACCACAGCAACCGCACTCTCGGCTACATCACTATGAGGTTGTCGGGCCTCTGGAACAGGATCAACAGGTTGTAGTCGTTGGCGACGTAACCAATCGGCTGCAGTAGACGCATCCAAGCCCTGGCGATGAATCACCTCCTGTACGAGCTGCGCACATTGATATAAGTCGCCTAAAAGGCGTCCGCGCTCGGAGAGATCAGCAATTGTGCGGCCTTCAAGTAACTCCGCTAGGCATCCCACAAGACCAAGGCGGGGAAGATTGATGGCCCAATTCCTGAAGCGAAGGGCTAATTGATCGAGCTCACCATTGCATTCGGCATCAGCGAGCTGCTCTGTGTTCCATTGCATCAGAGCTGAACAGGCCACAAGCTTCAAACTGCTGCTGTGAGCGGGCCTAGCCAAACAATCCAGAAAACGTTGTAAGACCTGGGCCGCTTCACTGGTGAGAACATCCCCCTGGCTAACAAGCCGAGTGGGTACTCCAACCAGAGCAAGGCCCTCGCGAATGCTGGCTGCTTGTCGATGTCGACCAACGAGAATGCAGATATCCGCAGGCTGCAGAGTCTCTTTTTGGTTCTTTAGCAGATCCAAAACAGCATGGGCCACCGCCGTTGGGATCTGCTCTTCCAGTTTGGTTTTGGAGCTCAAGGAAGCAGGCTGGGCCCCTGTTGAATGAGTGGCATCATCCAAATTGAGCAGTTGAAGTGGATTGACACCAGCGGGCAATGGCAGTGGTGTTGCATCACTGCGAGCGGTTAACGGTGGAGAACCCAGATTTGAACGCCTCAATCCTGGAGCCATCAACTGGCTCAATCCATCAAGCAACTGAGTCGTTGTGCGGAAGTTATCAAGCAGTGCATCGATGCGATCAACCTTAGAGCGTGCATCAAGATAGGTGTTGAGATCACCACCACGAAATCGATAGATGGCCTGTTTAGGGTCACCAACCATCAACAGAAGATGGTCAGGGCTATGGGCAAAAGCCTGCTCAAGCAGACGCCATTGCACAGGATCAGTGTCTTGAAACTCATCAATAAGAGCGACCCGATAACGTCGACGCAGAGCATCAAGCCATGGTGCTTGTTGATCGCAATGGGGCTGATTAATGACCTTAGTTTGAGCTTTGGGATCCAATGCAGAGAGAAGTTCTGCGTAGCTGATCACACCCCGGCGGCGGCGGCGTTCAACCAGCGCATCAAGCCCCCAATGCAAAGCATGCGTCCACACCTGTTCAGCAGGGCCATCACAAAGATCGGCAATTGATTGCTGCAATGAGGGCTTAAGTGGAGTTGGGTTTACCTCGCCGCAGCGCCGAGCAACATTGCAAACAACAGCTGGATGAAAGTAATCCGTCAGTAAGGATTGATCACGAATCGTTCCGTAGGAAAGGACGAAAGAATGATCAGAATCATCGAGGTCTTGAGACAAACCCTCGAGCCAGCTAGTGAGGATGTCGCAGCGATCTTTTTTAGGTTTAGGACTAAAGGGTTTTGTGTCTTGGGCACCAAGGCTGCGCCAATCAGCAGAACGACTTGATAAAGCGACATCCAATTCAGCTCCGTGTCGCTTCCATTGATCAGAAAACTGCTGCCAACAACTCTGAAGGTAGTTATCGAACTGACTTACGAGGAGATGTGACGACTGCAGATTGCTGAGGTGAATATCAAGATCTAAACTGGGATCACCATCGACTTTGAGCAGAGCCTTCGCCAGGTTCTCTACGCTCAACCCAGCATGCTGAAGGCCACGCACATGCTGAGGGTCTAGTGCCAAGATCTGTTGCTGCCAATAATCATGGGCAACTTCAAGGGCAAGTTTTGACCCGGTGTCATCCAGTCGTGGGTCCACAGCAGCACCACTTTCAAGTGCCTGACGCCGCAAGGTGCGCCGGCAGAAGCCATGGATGGTGGTGATATCAGCCCGATCTAGACCCTCAAGTGCTTCTAGGAGTGAGCAAATCCATTGATTCCGTTTAGACGGATCGGAACCTTGTTGTAGAAGCCATTGATCCAGCACTGAATCAGGCGAATTAAAGACACATTGATGCTGGAGCGATTCCAGGCCTTTGAGGGCATCTTCAAGGCGCTTGCTAATCCGAGAGCGCAACTCTGCTGCTGCAGACTCAGTAAAGGTCACCACCAAAAGCTGACTGATCTGGCGTCCGCCTTCGGTGAGTAGACGTAGGGCTAGATGAGCAAGAGCGAAAGTCTTCCCCGTGCCTGCACTGGCTTCTAATAAACGCAGACCAGGCCCAAGGGGATATTCGTTTGCTTCGAAACGGAATTCAGGTTTTCTATTTGCTTGATCCATTGCAGTGCGGCCGGCCTAATTGACGAATTTCATAAGTTCGTCCGCTGCTCTTGCAATCTCTTTAACCATAAGCTTCGGAAGGTTATGGAGTAATCAGCACCGCCAATCCAAAAAAGGCAAACCAGGGATGATCGCCGGTGTATTGGCGCGATATGCACTGTATTCCGGATGCACTACCAATAACTTTCGCTCCTCCCTTAGCGCCTTTCCTCTAAGTAATAGGCAAAGAGCAAAGAACAACGCCAAATGCAAAAGACTGCCAAGGGCAATCACAACCCCGAAGGAGCACAACAACAGCGCTTGATAAAGAGGGTGGCGGCAGCGTTGATAAATCCCCACAGTCACAAGGGCAGCACCGGGCTTTGGATCAGGGAGTGGCGAAAGGCTTGAACCAAGGCGCCAAAAAGCCTGGGCCACAAAAAGCATCCCCACACAAAAAAGGCATACTCCCAAGATGGATATTGGCAGCGGCCAGGCATATCCCCAGCGACTTAATGAAGGCCAAGGGGGCAAAAGATGGGCCGTTATCAGGATGATCTGTGCCAACAGCCACCACTCACCCTGACGATTGTCCAACCAGCCACCCCAACTCAATCCCCAGCCAGCTAGGGCCCTCTTGAAAGAATCAGCGGGGGATTGCATTGATTGAGATGACATCAGAGACAGTGTTTATATCTACTTACACAATTCTGCGCAAACCTAATTCAAGAAGTATGGAATTGTGTTCAACTTCGACAATGATTTTCAACCTCAAAGGCTGCTATATGGCCGAAGATTCAAACAAAGGACCATAGAGGCTGTCGCAAGCCTCATCAAAGCCAGCGCTATTGAGAAGATCTGAAGCATCACAGTTCACACCAAAGCAAAGCTGCATCTCAGCGTGATCACGTTCTCCCTGGATTTGGAATCCTCCATTCCAATGCTCACGGAAGACTTGATCTGCCCTAGCAGCCGATTTGCGTTTGGCGTTTACCATCGCCCAGCCACTGGCAGGGGGTACTGGCCAACACTGACTTAAGCCCTTAGAAGCCAATTTCCCCAACTCATCAAGGTGTTCTCTTGCTTGCTCGGCAGATAGTGGCTGCCAGCGCAGAGCAATCTCAAATTGATCCTTTTTAATTGCAGAGCCACAGCGTGCTACTACAACAGTTGCAGCAGGTGCAGTGTCATTTGCACAAACCTGCAGGTGGCTTAGCCATCCCTCCATAACCCCCCTTGGCTTCAATTGTCCTGGCTGCACCACCACAACCGTCTCGCCGGCCCAAAGCATTTGCCTGGAACCGTCAGCCAGATCAAGAGGCCGTTTAAAGCATGGGCCAATCTTGAGCAGAATTTCCTGTAGATGTTGCCAACGGTTTTCTAGGCGTTCAGCTTCCAAAATGGCTGCTGCTCCTGGGGGAAGGGTGCCTTGACCGGCATAGCGATGATTCCAATCGCCTATGGCTGTTCGCTGCAGCAAACCAACCTCATCATTAGCAAGTTGGTCATGCAACTCTGCCAATCGTTGCCTAAGCAGACCATGCCGCTGCAATTCATTTAGCGCAAGAGCCTCCAAGTCTTCAACAGGATCCAGCCATTCGCGTGGTTTGAGTTGAAATTGCTCTAGCCAGATCAACTGAGGAGCGATTAACCAGCGCAGCAATAGTTCAGATGAGATAGCAGTTGAGACTTCCCCTTTCGCATGACTACAACTCAAAGGAAGCGCTAGGGCAAGAGATGAAGGCACCAAGGTTTTATCCAGCCAGCGACGCGCTTCTAAATGGCGATGGTCACAGCTAGGAGCGGGTTGGTTTCCTTGAGGAAGAAAATTACTGCGATCAAGGGGATTGGCGGCTGGTTCTCGACATAGACCCTCAAACGACTCATCGCTCAGTTCATGCTGCAGCTGACCAAGCCATTGCTGCACCGGACTAGCGGCAGGCCGACATTCGCCAGTGTGCTCATCACGGCTGTTCCAAGTGATCAATAAATGCTGTCGGGTCGACATCAATGCTTCCAACAGCACATAACGGTCTTGGTCACTACTACATGGATCACCTAATTGACGCTGATGCTCCAGCAAATGAAAGCCGGGTCGTTCGCGATGGCGGGGGAAAACATCGGCGTCCAATCCCATCAGCACGATCACACGATGAGGGATGGCACGCATCGGCTCCAAAGCACTCACTGTGAGGGCACCAGTGCGATGTCCAAACCGACCGCTATCTGCAGAGAGAGCTTCATTCAAAACATCTGCTACAACAGCCGCCTCCAGCAGCAACGGACAGTCAGCAGCAATCTGCCGCCAATCCTCCAAAGCGATCAACAGGCACTGCCGCTCCCAAGCCCAAGAGCCGCCATCACCAAACAACTCCTCGACAAAGCCCTGTAGGAGCTCTACCCAAGCGCCACAAGTTCGAGCTCGACGAAACTCTTTCAGCTGCCGGCAGAACTGAGCCAAAAGCTGCCACCACTTAGCAAGCTGAGCTGGTTCAAGTCCCTCTGCAAAAGGGGCTACTCCTCCAGGTGCCAGCCCTGGAGAACTAGGCAGCACCAAGCCAAGTAGCCATCGATCCAAACACCAGCTAAGGCTATGGGTTTCATCACCACCACGCTCTTCGGCATCAAGTCCCCAGCGAAATCCCGTAAGCTGCAAATAACGACTAACACTGCTGGCATCGTCTTGAGTTAAACCCTGCTGTTGCTGTATGGCTGGATTAGCAAGCAAGCCTTCTAGTGCGGTAGCAGTAAGTCTGTCGCCCGCAATTTGCAACAGTTGCAACAAACCCTGCGTTATCCCAGGACTATCTTGCTGGCTGCGATCTGTAATCCGCCAAGGAAGATCCACACCAGTGGCCGCAGCATCGTTAAACACCGAGGCCAGCAGAGGAGCAAAGCGACTGACCTGGGGGGTCATCACCAATACATCACGTGGTTCGAGGCTGGGATCAGCAGCAAACCATTGCAAGATTTGATCACGAACTAACTGCACCTGGCGCCATTGCCCAGGGCAAGCCAAAAACAGCAAAGAGTCGTCCTCTTGCCTACGTCGCAAAGGTTGTTGATCCTCTGGTGAAACGAGCTGCTGCTGAAGCAGCTCGAGCAGGTTGGGTTCTGTTCCTGATTCACAGGCCATAGTGGCCGGTGCGGCAAAAAGATCACCCTCCTGCCACTGGCCTAGCTGACTCTCACCGCTCCCCTCTAATAACTGCTGAAATTCTGCACCCATTCGTCCAAGCGTGGCTTCTAACCGCGGTGCTTGAAGCAACCAGGAACCATCTGCTGGTTCGGTCCATTGATGGCCTAAAGCCTCCCTTCTGCTACGGCAACGCTGCCATAAATCTGGACAAGGCGTGAGCAAAAACATCTGCACGTCCGTCACCCCTGAGAGGGCTTGGATTAACTCCATTTGCACCGGAGCAAGACTGCTCAAGCCAAAAAGCCGCAGTTGAGTTGGCAATGCCTTGGCGTGATGAACTCCACCTCGCAGCATTGCAACTGCCCTGTGCACCTGGAGTCCAAACGGCTCAACATCCAAGCGTTCTGCCAATAAGCGCAGTAGCTGCGGTTGCCAGCGCAGTTGCGATGGAATCTCTTGAGAAGAAGTGGAGAGCTGTTCACCACCCTCCAGCCATTGATGGATCAACTGCGGGCGGTATAGGGCGTAGTCGTCGAATGCATCGGCAATGCTTCTTGCCAGTTGCCATTGCTCCCGGTTCAGCTGACCTGGCTGGGATGGCTGACGATTAATCCACTCCCTTAATGGCGCAGCTTCTTCTGTCTGTAAAACCTGCGGCAATACATCAATCAGAGGCCATACGAGCCGACTAGCTCGCCAAGGATCTTCAGCATCACTATCAATCCCCAATACCATCCGAACCAACTGCCGTAAGCGTGATCCTGGAAAAGGGAATCGCACCAAAGCACTAATGCCATTCACGCTTGCCAACTGCTCTGCCAACCAGCGGCTTGTGGGCCAGGTGTTCACCACGACATCCACTGAGTCGAATAGACCTGGTGGTGCCAAACGCAGCTGCTCCGCTAACACTCGAGCTAACCACTCTGCTCTGTTGCTGCGATAGATCGTCAGCAAGGCTTAACAGAAACCAGGGATGATGATGTAGTCGTCTCTCGAGGTAATGCCTCTTTGAGCTTGTCGACATCATCTAAACGACGTCGATTCAAAGGATGATCACCGCAGACTTGAACAACTTCATCACGTTCTGGGCAATAGGCGCTGAGCAGCCCCCCATAACAAGCACCCGTATCAATCATCACGATATGACGATGAAGCTCCACCTGGGGACGAGGGGTATGAGCAACGACCACGCGTCCATAGCGACCGTCGTAATCCTCCCAGAATCGCTTGCGAATGCTCAAATCAGGATTGCCATTTAGATCTAAACCAGCGTGAGTGGCAATCCACCCCTTGGCTTTGTAAACAAGAGGAAGCTCCTTCAACCGACCAAGCCACTCTCGAGCCAGGTCATCACCTAATTGCCTGTAAGTGTCAATCGCCAGCAACGCAGCTCGGCCATCTGGATGATCTGCCTCCAGGCAATTGATCAGATGCTGTTCATGGTTACCTCGCAACCAAGTAGCCCGACCATTACAGACCAGTTCCCAAACAAGCAACATGGTGGCCTCGATGGCCGGACCTCGATTGATCACATCTCCACAAAAGACAAGCTGAGCGGAGCTAGGAAGCACCTCGAGTAGCTGCCACAAGGATTCATAACAGCCATGTACGTCTCCAATCACCCAATGACATTCGTAGGGTGAATTCACCATCAGAGAAACATTCTCTTCAATATTCTGACTGGGCTATAGCCATATGTCATTGGTACTGCGTACGGTGAATAATCTTGAGGTGGCTGATTTGGATCCACGCACGTTGCCGGTTATCAAACGAGTGGACTTGCTCGTAAAAGCCCTAAATGGTGCTGAGAGCACCAATGAGGCTTTGGCGCGTTGCGAGGATGGAGAAGCAATGCTGGACGTACTTCTAGGGGCCTCAGCCAAGCTTGGCCTTGGTCTTACCCGTGAAGATTTAATGACAACACCACCAATCCGTGACTGGATCTGGTGGAAAGAGAAAGAGGCCCTAATCACCATCGGCGAGACCAAACCCCGTTACAAACAGGACGACCCTGCCACTAAATCAAACGCTTCTGGCAGTCGCAGCTTTCTAGGCCTATTCAGATTTTGAGTGCTTGATGCTAAAGAGCCTTTATCAGGCTTCAGCAAGAGGATCAGGGATATTCGGGCTTGGGGCCTCGAACTCACCTTGCGCTACGAACTTCAATCTGAGCTTCATAAAGGTGATGAAGTTTTGATCGGTAGAGATCACAGCTGCTGCAGGTTGAGGGATCTTTTTGCTCAAGTCAGCAAGTTCAGAGGCTTTCAAAAAGGCCGGATTGGATATCAACCAAAAATCGATTGGTTTCTTTAACTCGTCATAGTGGCGCGTGCGTTCTCGCAGCAACTCCTGCATGGTGTGTTCAGTGAGCAACCGTTCACTGGCAGCGACAAAATAATGCTTGCTCATCCTTACTGACTTCCGAATAGGGGGTCTCGTCGAGGATTCTGTACCAGACGCTTCATCTCTCTCACCGCTTCTTGCAGACCTACCGCGATCGAGCGAGCCACGATCGTATGACCGATATTAAGTTCTTCAATCCCCTCAATAGCAGCAACAGCTTCAACATTTTGATAAGTCAGGCCATGACCAGCATTCACTCTTAAACCGAGACTGCGGGCCCTTGCTGTTGCTTCGGTTAAGCGTGCTAGTTCAATGGGTTGCTCCGCCCAACAGGCTTCGGCATAGGCCCCTGTATGGAGCTCCACCCAGCGAGCGCCGCTACTAAAGGATGCCTGCAGTTGCTGTGTGTCAGGGTCCACAAACAAACTGACTGGGATTGCCGCAGTCTGTAACTGATCGACAATATCTCTGAGAGAGGACTCCTGGGCCACAACATCAAGGCCGCCTTCTGTCGTCACCTCCTCTCGTCTTTCTGGCACGAGAGTCACCATGTCAGGTTTGATCTTTAAAGCGATTCCAAGCATTTCTGGAGTCGCAGCCATCTCCAAATTGAGACGACTACGCACTGTCTTGCGAAGCAGATCTAGATCACGATCCTGGATATGACGACGATCTTCTCGCAAATGCACTGTGATGCCATCAGCCCCGCCAAGTTCCGCCAACATGGCCATGGGGACTGGATCAGGTTCTACGGTTTGGCGAGCCTGGCGCACGTTGGCAATGTGGTCGATGTTGACCCCGAGGCTTGCCATGAAAAAAGTAAAACAAACCTGATCCTATTCAGCAGGATTTGCCGAAATCTGTCGTCTAAACAATTTGGCCGCCGCATTAACTGCCCAATCAGCATTTGATTAATGCGTTCAAGGCCTTTAAGTTCAGAAGTTTGAAATCGCTAGAGACGGTGTCCTCGGCCCTTGCGACTCGTGAAAATGCCCTGGGTCTTGGTATAGACCCCTTCTTGGCACCTTTGGCGATGGTGACAACGCAAGACATCGTATTGCGAAACTATTTTCATGAGCGCATCGTTCTAGGTCAAGAAAATCTGCCCATGAAAGGGCCTGTGTTGTTAGCTCCAACCCATAGATCCCGCTGGGACGCATTGATGTTGCCTCTGGCCGCTGGTCGTCGGGTGACAGGTAGAGACTGTCGCTTCATGGTTACCCTCGACGAAATGAAGGGTTTACAGGGATGGTTCCTTCATCGCTTGGGATGCTTCCCGGTAAATCAGTCCAGGCCTTCACTCACTAGCCTGCGCTATGCCATAGACCTCATGGCCGATGGTCAACAGGTAGTGGTCTTCCCTGAAGGCAAGATCAATCGCTACGAAGAACCCATAAGGCTGCATCAAGGTTTGGCACGTCTGGCCCAGCTTGCTCAGAGCCAAAAAGTAGAGGTTCAAGTAGTGCCAGTTGGTCTTGGCTATAGCGAAGTCATTCCAAAGGCCTGTGGGAGGGCATCAATTTGCTTCGAGAAACCAATGAAAGCAGTAGGAAATGGTCGGGAAGCGATCAAAAGCTTTAATGCTGAGCTATCAGCAGGGATGCATGCAGCTGAACAAGCTGCCCTGCAGGCCGTCGGACGTACCAAGAAAGCAACTTAAAGTTCCTCTCATCTGTTCTTGAGTTAATGAGTTGTCGCCTTCCGCTAATGGCCTTTGCACTTTGCACTGGAATTGCTCTATCGCCTAGCTCAGCACTAGCTCAAGTACCAACTCGAACAACTGACAAGGTGCTTGCCCAGGGGAACGACGGCTTCAATGTGACTGCCGTCCAAAATCTGCTAGATCAAGGTGATGCCGCTGTAGCCGCCGGCAATCTGACTCAGGCAAGAAAAGACTATGACAACGCCCGTGATGCATCAAAACAACTAATGTCATTTTATCGAGACCTCAGCGGAGCCTTCCGTGGTCTTGATGCTCGTATTCCCCGTGAAACGGATGCAAAGGGTCGTAAAGCATTGGCTTTACTTGCTCAGGCCAACCTACGCCTTGCAGCACTTTTCCGCCGACAAAACCAAGCAGAAATAGCGGTGCCAATTTTAATCGAAGTAGTGAAACTAATGTCGCCGGCCCGCCCCGAGGGCCAGAAGGCCTATCAAAGCCTTATAGAACTGGGCTTCGTAGAAACCCCCTATGCCGGTGCCAAGCTGAAGACCTCCGACTGAGTCAACTTTTAGTTTGAATCTGTCAACATCAATCTTTCGAGCAACCCTTCATCTACATGGTTCAGTCCAATGAAGTAGAGGCGGCAATCCGGCTGGCCCTACCTGATGCCCAGGTCACAGTTGAGGACCTAAAAGGTGGTGGTGACCACCTTCAAGTGAAAGTAATTTCAAACGCATTTGCTGGCCTTTCAAGAATCCATCAGCATCAGCTGGTCTATGGAGCACTCAAGGAACAACTCGCCAATGAAGTGATCCATGCACTGGCTTTGAGCACTGCTACTCCCAACTGAAACCTTCTTATCCCTAATTAGCCATGGATCCCAACACTAAGAAACGCATAGAAACCCTGATCCAGTCGAGTCCAATCATGATTTTCATGAAGGGAACAAAGTTGATGCCTCAATGTGGCTTCTCCAACAATGTTGTGCAGATTCTTAATTCCCTTGGCATTAGTTTCGAAACCTTTGATGTGCTATCCGATATGGAAATTCGTCAAGGCATCAAGGACTACTCGAATTGGCCAACTATTCCCCAGGTTTACGTCAAAGGGGAGTTCATCGGCGGATCAGACATCTTGATTGAAATGTACAACTCAGGTGAACTAAAAGAGAAGCTTGAGATCACTCTGGCCAGCTAGAAAATCACGGCATATAAAAAGATCGCCAAAGTGGGTGACCAGCTTTTTTTGCACAGGCAAAGATCAGTAAAAACTCAAATCTTCTGCTTGGGGCGGCGAACACCAATGACGCCGATCTTGCACTTACCTAGAACTTGATACAAAGCAATAGGGCATGTCAGACACATTGCCAGGTTGCTAGGGGGCCGTGGAATGAGGGGCCCTACCAAAATTTGGATAACGAATCATTCAGTCATGACCAAGATTGACCGGGCAACATTCCCTTTAATCCTGGCGACGCTATTCGCTAACAGCCAACTATCAATGCCAGTTGATACTGCATTGCCAGCCACATAGCAATCAAGCAGCCGCCCACCTTCTCACCCTGCTGGCTGAGCAGGAGACCTTCGCAAAAAAAGACCCTCGCTTTACGCGCTGGGACTGAGTGATGGGGATCATACGGTTTTTAATTTGCACAGCACTGAGCTGCCCACTTAAGGCAGCGGGGGCTTTTCTATTCGCCAATCAAGGCCTATCAGCACTAATTCGTAGAACTCAACGGGAAACCAAACCTGCCCTAATCAACTGACCCTAAGAGCAACTGAATGAAGTGGGTGAGGCACAATTACCACCCTGCTTCTTTATTGAGATAAAGGGTGCTCAGATCGCCATCTGGGCCAATAAAACTGGAAGGATCCAGAATCCACCGCTCGACAAGGGCTTCAAACCTTGCTTGTTCCCTTGTGTCTAATTGACCACTGCGTCTTAAAGCATGAATATATCCATCGGCATATAGCCGTAGTTCCGATGGACTGTGGTGCCGATCAGTGAGTTCCTGACAAGCATCACAAAGCGACTGAAAGCATCTAATCGCCTCTGGATGATCAAGAGATGTCATGGTCGGAGATCACGGCAGCCTCTGCTACAAGCCTGCCATCAGGTTGGGTTTAGCGTAAGTGGGCTATGTCATCGCACGTGACCTCCATTTCCCACGATCTAAATTCCAGAGAGGACAATCAATTGTCTTCTTCGGGGTCCATGCAGATGCAACCCACTTCAAAGCAACCTTCACGGGTTCTTGTGGTGGAGCCACACCCGACTCTTCGCACTGTGCTGGTGCATCGCCTCCGGCAGGACGGTCATCTCACCGCCGCTGTGGCAACAGCTATTGAAGCCATTGATGTCTGCCAAGATCAGTCGCCAGACCTTCTCGTTAGTGCAGAGCTGCTTGAGAAAAGTTCAGCTATGCGACTCTCTCATCAGCTCCGATGTCCCGTGATCGTGCTTACAGCACGTACAGGAACCGAACCCTTGGTGTACCTGTTGGATGAGGGTGCCGACGATGTACTGCGCAAACCATTTGGACTTGAGGAACTCGCCGCCCGTTGCCGCACCTTGCTGAAGCGTGGACATAGCGGCTTGCAAGAACGCGTCACTGTGGGCCCCCTAGAGGTCCATTTATTACTTCGGCAGGTAACTCTGCGCGATAAACCTGTGGAATTGAGTCCCAGGGAATTTGCTCTACTCTGTGCACTCTTGATGCCTCCGGGTATCGTTCGAAGCCGACAGGAACTTTTGAGAATGGCCTGGCCTCCCTTCAGTGGCGGTCCCCGTTCGGTAGATACCCAAGTTCTTACCCTTCGGCGCAAACTTGAACAAGCTGGCCTTGGCGAAGGAGGTGGCATAACCACAATGCGCCAACAAGGATATCGATTCAGCTTGGACAACCTCTCTGATCCAGATTCATAGCAACTTGTTGGACAGAGAAGTTATCCTTGCCCTAAGGAGAGGGCTCCATGAAAGTAGGAGCTGATATGCCCAGGCCACAGGGATAATTAATGACCATCAAAATAACAAATACTTACAAAAAGCTACCCTTCTAAGCAAGTTTAATCGTGAAGTTTAAGCTAACTCAAATCAGCCCAACTGAAGCTGCAAGAATCTATCCACAGCGGAGGGGAACTGAAGCAAAAGTCGCAGCTGGAACAAGGTGATGACTACATCTGATTTTATATTTTGGCATCTAAATATTCACCTGGCATTGAGAAGATATCGGTAGAGACTGGAGCTGTAATACCAATCGCTGCGATGCACCTATCAATAATCACAGATTAATTTTCTATAGGCGCCAACAAAAGATATACAGCTCTCAACGTTGTGGTTCGCTGTTGAAAAGTGAACACCAAAGAATCGAGCATAAAAAACAATGCTAATCAACGAAGTACAGCGCAGATCAAAAAGCAATTAAGGATAATAACGCGAAGAAAGCCACTCATCTGCTTAGACAGAATAGGCCAAAGGCTGATTACTGAAAATCCTCTACTTCTTCTGGCTTTTAATCTTCTCCTTAATCTTTTCCTTGATCGTTACTGCCTGCTTATTTATATCATCAGGAAGCATCTTTGGGCAGAGTGCATGTGCCCTTAAGAAAATATCGGTTTGGACGATTTTAGCTATTCTCTCAGGTTTAAGCTTATCTTTTATGTTGCCAAAAGCAAATTGGCTGCCATTAAAAAGCTGTATGGTATATACGCTAGCTGTAATACTTGCCTTAGAAGCCTTATCGAACTCCACGCCATTTTCTCTTGCAAGACAAATAAACATTGTTGACTTAACTATCTCCCTTCTGTATTCATCCTTTGTCAGAGGGGTTTGCTTAATAGCAGCTGAATTCTGAGCCTCTGCATTGGAGCCGATCAAAGTAAGAGGCGCCATAAAGATCGTCGCAGCCAGAACTGGACGAAGCCGACGGAAAAGGTTCTGCAATGGATCTGGTCATCAAGTCTTCGCCATGCTGCCCTATCCGCCATTGATTTAACCACCCCATCGGTGTCAATTCTGACAAAAGCTCCGCCAAAACCACCTGCTCTAACCCCTCCCTGATCGGCGTTGATGCGCCCTCGAAGCTAATTCCACGGTAATGCTCCATGGTTTTTAATTCACCATTTTTCCAGTTTTAAATAGCCCTGGAGCAACAGCAGTCCTTCTCAATTAAACGGTTGTGCTCGAGAATATGCCACTACTCATAGTGGGTTTCAAAAATCGATTCCTGCTCATCGACCTGACGGATATTCATCTTGAACACAAAGGCAGGAAAACAACCCCAACTGCGCAGTAACTGATGACTCCCATAGGGTGGCTTCAAGCCGAACTCACGCTCATAGTCAGGCTTTTTCACAAAGAAGTTAAACACCACCTCTGTCCACCAACCAAACCAATATCAATCATCTCAATCTTTGCGCTCAGCAAAAATATCCACTCATACAAACATGCCCACATTTAGGTCCTGACCGTCAAAAGGCCCAAGTTGCAAGCAAGCAGGATAGGAAGTTGATATCGATATTCATGTGCGGTTCACAAATCTGTCCAAAGTGATTTTGCTGCGCAACCCTGCTCTACAGAGGAAAAAGAGCCACAACCAACGCTCGCTAAGCAACAGACTGTTCAACAAGGTGATTACGGGTCTACCAGCTTCAAGCAAAAACTCATAAGGTGAACATCAACTTTGCTGGGCATCCGCCACAGTGGATGGGGTCAAAGCCAATCGGCGACAACAACTTCAGCTGCTGCTAGTAGCTGCCCGCCATCAGCTCTCCAGGGTCGATCTGAGATCAGTGATCCAGTTTCTGGAGAACGAAGACTGCGGCTTCGATGTCACGCTGCAGATGTCTGATCCAAGTGAGCAGCCGGAGCTGCTCGAGTTGCATCGTTTAGTCGCAACCCCAGCCCTAATCAAACTGTCGCCAGCACCAAAACAGGTATTCGCAGGCAGCAGTATTTACCAGCAATTACGCACCTGGATAACCCGCTGGCAACAAGACGTCGTTGTAAGCGGCCTGGGACTGAGTTTGAGGCCTACAGAACTAGATGGGAGTCGCACCCAAAGGGAATTACAGCTTGATGATCAACTGCTGGTATTGCGCCAGGAGAATGAAACCCTGATCGACCGTCTCCAAGCACAGGAACGATTGCTAAGGATGGTGGCTCACGAGATAAGAACACCGCTAACAGCTGCTGTGTTGGCATTACAAAGTCAACAGCTTGGTCAAATCGACATGGAACGCTTTCAGGATGTCGTCAAGCGGCGTCTCGATGAAATCGAATTGCTGTCAAAAGACCTACTAGAAGTAAAAAGCACCCGATGGGAAGCCCTTTTCAATCCACAATGTCTTGATCTTGCAAGTGTCGCCGCCGAAGTAATTCTGGAGCTAGAAAAACAATGGCTAGGCAGAAACGTAAACATCCATACAGATTTCCCCTCAGACCTGCCCAAGGTTTTTGCAGATCAGCGACGCATGCGACAGGTGCTGCTCAACCTGCTGGAAAATGCCCTGAAGTTCACTGAGGATGGTGGAGAACTCTCACTGACCATGCTGCACCGAACAAGTCAATGGCTGCAGGTAAGCGTCTGCGACAACGGGCCTGGAATTCCCGAAGATGAACAAGAGAGGATTTTTCTTGACCGAGTACGTCTACCGCAAACTTCAGGAATAACCAGTGGCTACGGAGTGGGCCTTTCGGTCTGCCGACGCATTGTGGAAGTCCACGGCGGCAAAATCTGGGTTGTTTCGAAGCCCAGCGAAGGCGCCTCTTTTTACTTCACAGTTCCAATATGGCAACGACAAGGACAGAAATGAGATCAGCTTGCCTTGACGGAGGGTCAGGCTGAACCGTAGTTTTTCCAAGTGATCGCAAGCTCAGAACGCAGCGATTACGGCCTCGCCCCCATCGTCTAGAGGCCTAGGACACCTCCCTTTCACGGAGGCGACAGGGGTTCGAATCCCCTTGGGGGTATCAGCAAATGCCGAATTGATCTTGCCAAAGGTGAGCTTGATGAAGCGAAGCAATCAACTTTTTTGCATTTCCTTCGCTCGGAAATTCTAAAAAGATCTAATCAGACTGATCGGTCTCTGCTCTACCTATCTTCTGGTGTTCAAACCAAAGTCTGGCGGCGAAGGGCCTCCTTCTCTACGGCAAGGAGATTAGCCGCGAGATCATCTCTCAAACGCTGTTCAATCAAACCAACAGGCATGCCAACACACCCCTGAACGGTGAGCTCGTAGAGCAGTGAAGTACCTCTATCTAGGTCGCGCATGATCCAATTGCCTTCAAAACGTCTGAAATCTCCTTTGATCATGTGGAACTTCAGCTGGCCCTTAGCTCGATCTTCCACTAACTCCAACTGCACCTGAGCTGAAAACCTCAACCCAAGCAATTGTTGAGACCCAACCTGATTCAGCTGCACTCGCTTCTCTTTGCGTGCAACAACAGTGCTGCTAGCGAGGTTGGGAATAAAATCACTGAGATGATCGTAGTCAGTAAGTACTTCCCAGAGCACAGCCTCTTTAATAGGTGTTCTCAGCTGTACTGCCAGTCGACGTGCACCATGAGGTAGACGCTCCATCGTCTGCTCGATGGCCTGACGTTTTATCGCGTCAGCCTCCTCTGAGGCTAAGAGCACAGACCCTGAGCGACTTTGAAGATCTTGAATAGATACCAAAGCAGAGGCTGCACTCAAGATGCAGGAGAATAACGAATGGATTCAATAAACGTTGGACCAAGGCCCAGTATCTGAGCTGTGCCAATCACCAAACGTAACCCGAAAATACGCATTTTTACGCTAAGCATCTCGGCTTCAAGGTATTCTCGCCGTCAAACTCTTGCTCTTGATGGCTTACAACCAAACTGAAGTAGTTCTCGGTGGAATCGCCCATATACCCCTACTTATTGGGATGTTCTATGTGGTCAAGGCACTCATGTACCGGGGGACTGACGGAAGGTTGGCTCCATTTAGCTTCAGTTACCGCCAAGCAGCACAAAGAAGAGGCTCAACTACTGACACTGTTAGCTCAGCCGTAAAACCTCAAGAGCAAAGCACTAGTGCTCCAGCCGCTCAAACTGTCAGCAAACCAGCTGCGCAAGCAATACCAATAAACCTTTATAAGCCGAAGACCCCCTTTGAAGGGACGGTTCAGGAGAACTACAGCCTGCTCAAAGAGGGCGCTACAGGAAGGGTTCATCACATCACCTTTGACCTATCTAGTAGTGATCCCCATCTCAGCTACGTGGAAGGTCAAAGCATTGGCATCATTCCTGCTGGTGAGGATGCCAACGGCAAACCCCACAAATTACGGCTCTATTCCATTGCCAGCACCCGCCATGGCGACAACCTAGAAGGCAAAACAGTTTCTTTGTGCGTACGTCAGCTCCAATACGAGAAAGACGGCGAAACTATCAACGGTGTCTGCTCTACCTACCTCTGCAACATCAATCCTGGTGCAAAGGTGAAAATCACCGGGCCTGTGGGCAAAGAAATGCTCTTGCCAGATGATGAAGATGCAAATGTGATCATGCTGGCTACAGGTACTGGCATAGCACCAATGCGAACCTATCTTCGCCGCATGTTCGAGCCTGCAGAGCGTTCAAAAAATAGCTGGAAATTCCGTGGCAAAGCTTGGTTGTTCATGGGTGCTCCCTACACAGCAAATCTTCTTTATGACAACGACTTCGATCGTTATCAAAGTGATTTCCCGGATAACTTCCAATACACCAAAGCAATCAGCCGCGAACAACAGAATGCAAAAGGCGGTCGGATGTATATACAAGACAAGGTGATGGAGCACTCTGAAGAGATCTTCAAAATGATTGAAGACCCCAAGACCCACGTATATATGTGTGGCCTAAGGGGTATGGAGCCAGGTATCGACGAAGCCATGACAGCAGCGGCATCCGCCAAGGGTATCGATTGGGCAGAACTACGACCACAACTCAAGAAAGCCCATCGCTGGCACGTGGAAACCTACTAAGGCAAGAAATTCCAAACTTTCAGCCCGCGTCAAAGGCCCGCCGATCCAGGAGGGCCTTTTTGCTGCCAAAGCTTTTTGGGCATACGAGAACAAAACATGGCGGGATGATCGGAAGCACTTTGAATTTATTGATACCTGGTTAAAACGTCCGAAGAGGTTCGTGTTCCATGAGCGCCACGATTACAAACCCTTTAAGGGTTGGACTACGTCAGGAGCGAGTGATCGCACCGCAATGCCTAGTCATCTTTGGTGCCAGCGGTGACCTCACCCATCGCAAATTAGTTCCAGCCCTATTCGAGCTCTACAAACAGCGGCGGCTGCCTAGTGAATTCGCCCTGCTTGGCTGTGCTCGTCGTCCCTGGACCGACGAAGTGTTTCGTCAAAAAATGGCTGATGCCCTTGGCGACAAGGTCAACAAAAACCGTCTTAGCTGGGATCAATTCGCCGCAGGCCTTTTTTACGAGCCTGTCGATCTCCAAAAGCCAGAAGACCTGGTAAAACTTGGCCATCGCTTAGAGGAGATTGATCGCCTCCGCGCCACCCGCAGCAATCGCACCTTCTATCTTTCCGTATCGCCAAAGTTTTACGGCAGTGGCTGTAAGGCTCTAGCTGATGCCGGGCTTCTTAAAGATCCCAAACGCAGTCGAGTTGTCATCGAAAAACCGTTTGGGCGAGATTACGGCAGCGCTCAAGCTCTAAACCGCATAGTTCAAAGCTGTGGCCAAGAAAATCAGATCTTCAGGATCGACCATTACCTCGGTAAAGAGACAGTCCAAAACATTCTGGTGATGCGATTTGCCAACACCATCTTTGAACCAATCTGGAACAGGAATTACATCTCCAGCGTTCAAATCACAGCGGCTGAAACCGTAGGTGTAGAAGAGCGAGCCAACTACTACGAATCTTCAGGCGCCCTACGGGACATGGTGCAGAACCACCTCACCCAGATGCTTGCTATCACGACCATGGAGCCCCCGGGCCGATTTGACCCTGAGGCAATCCGTAATGAAAAAGCCAAGGTTTTGTTGGCTGCTCGCCTAGCTGACGAATCAGAACCTTGGAACTGCTGCATCCGTGGCCAATACGCCCCTGGCGGCACAAAGGAAGCCCCGTTACCCGGTTACCGGCAGGAGCCGGGCGTCGACCCCATCAGCACCACAGAGACTTACGTGGCGATGAAACTTTTCATCGACAACTGGCGCTGGCAAGGAGTGCCTTTTTACGTCCGCACTGGTAAACGACTGGCAAAACGTCTCAGTGAAGTAGTGCTCACCTTTCGAGAAGCACCTGTGCACCTTTTTGATGCGGCCGGGGGTGGGCCTACAGCGAACCAGCTCATTCTGCGAATCCAACCTGACGAAGGCGCCGAATTTCACTTTGAAGTGAAGTCACCCGGTTCGGGCATGCGCAGCCGACCGGTAGAAATGGAATTCTCTTATGACGAGTCCTTCGGTGAACCATCCGACGAGGGATACGTACGACTCTTGGCCGACGCCATGCTCGGTGACCCCACCCTATTCACTCGCAGCGATGAGGTAGAAGCAGCCTGGCGCCTTTACACCCCTCTACTGGAATTAATTGAAGACAGCCCATGGCAGTTACCCATTCACCCATATGAATCACGAACCTGGGGACCAGCCGCTGCCGATGCCCTGCTCGCCAATGACGGACTGCTCTGGCGCCGACCTTAATTCAGCCTGACGTATTCAATCTTCTTTTCGCGGCCCAGCTATGTCTCCCCAGCTAACGCTTCAGAGCCCTCTTCAACTCCCTCCTAGCGAGGTCCAAAGCTATCTCGAGCAGCTCTGGTCGAACGATCAGCCTGGCAGTACAGGTGCGAATACCTTCTGCCTTCTGGTCTGGCAACCCGCATGGGTAGAGCAACAACTAGTGAGAACGGATCAGATTGCAGGCCCGATCATCGGCGTACAAAGACCAGAACTAATCCAAGCTGCCCGCCAGGCTGTCATAGATGTCGATATGCCCCACAGCACACCTCCCCTTGACGTAACTGTTGCAGCAGCCCTTGCCCAGCGCAAAGGCACTCAACATGGCGAGGATCTACGTGGACAACACGTCGATGCTGCCATCAGTGCCCTTCAACCCCGACGACTTATCACGCTGGCACCAACTCTCGATGAAGTGCACGAACTCGAAACGCTCGTAGCTGCTTATTGCCCTCTGCCAGAAGAAGGTGGCGGCACAGCCGCCTGCGGTGACGTGGTAGTTCTGCGCGGTGACCACGACGCCTTGGCAAAGGGACTGGGAATTCTGCAACCTCTTCTACCGGCAGAGCTGCCCTCATGGGTTTGGTGGAACGGCAGCCTGGATGAAGCACCCGATCTACTCGATCAACTAGCTGTGCCCCCACGCCGCCTCGTGATCGACACAGCTCTCGGGAATCCCCATCGCTGTCTCGACCTGCTGCAAACCCGAGTAAAGGCAGGGCAAGCGGTGAACGATCTCAACTGGTTGCGGCTACGCACCTGGCGAGAACACCTGGCAATGGTCTTTGACCCACCGCAACGCCGAAACACCCTCCACCATGTTGTACAGCTTGATATCGATGTTGAAGGAAATCACCCAGTCCAGGGACTATTGCTAGCAGCCTGGATCGCCGATCGACTCGGCTGGCTCCCACAGTCCTCCAAGAGAGCAGAAGGGGAAGGCATAGCTGCCGAATTCAAACGACCTGATGGCACCACTGTGCAATTCCGCCTCATGCCTGTGCCCATGGGGCAGCCAAGTATTCATCCTGGCCAGATCGTGGGAATCAGGTTGATCTGTAAGCCCGATTCACAACCCGATCATGCCGTTTGCGTGATTCTCTGTGCCGAATCTGGGGGCTGCATGCGGCTTGAAGCTGGTGGTATGGCCAGCATGGAGTTACTGGAAGAAGTCGTCCCCAATCAGATTGCGTCTGTAGAGATGGATATAGCCCGCCTCCTAGCGGGTGGCCATAACACCACCACGCCCCTACTCGCCGCTGCAGCCCCCCTAGCTGCCAAGCTGCTGAGCTAAGTCACCCCAGCTCCTTACCACCCGCCACCGATCATGGCCTGTGTAATTGCTGCCCCAGCTAGTGGCACTGGGAAAACGCTACTCAGCCTGGTACTCACAGCCTGGGCCCGCAGCCGCGGCCTAAGTCTCCAACCATTCAAAGTGGGGCCCGACTATCTGGATCCGCAACAACTAACAGTTGCATCTGAAAAACCCTGCCGAAACCTTGACCTGCTGCTCTGTGGCCCCGACTGGGTAAAAGAAAGTTTTCATTGCTTCGGTGGATCTGCAGATCTCGCCCTAGTAGAAGGCGTGATGGGCCTTTTCGATGGAATCGGCACATCGGAGTTAGGCAGTACTGCTGCTGTAGCACGTCATCTAGGACTGCCGGTAGTTCTTGTAGTGGATGCAAGCGGCCAAGCAGGCTCCATAGCAGCCCTGGTAAAAGGCTTCCGTGACCATGATCGGCAACTGAAGTTGGCAGGCGTGGTGTTGAACAGGGTCAATAGCAACCGTCACAAAGAATTGCTAAAGGAGGTGCTCAGCAGCATTGGCATAAAAGTGCTGGGTTGCTTACCCCGGCAGCCCGAACTCAGCTTGCCCAGCAGGCATCTTGGCCTTGCCCCAGCCCATGAACTTGAGCGACTAGAAGCTCGACTGAAAGCATGGAGCCACCTCGCCGAAACTCATTTAGATCTTAAAAGCTTCAAAACTTTGCTCCAAGCACCAGCCTGGACCAGAAATCCAATCGATGCTCTTTTGAATGAAGAAAAGAAGAGAAAACCACCGCTCCAACCCCGCCCCGTAGCCGTAGCCCAAGACGAAGCCTTTCACTTTCGCTATCCGGAGACCAAAGAATGCCTTGAAATCCTTGGGATGCCAGTACTCCCTTGGAGACCTTTGAATGATGAGCCTTTACCTGCACAGGCGGAAGGAGTGATCCTCCCTGGCGGTTTCCCCGAACAATATGCAGCACGCCTTAGTCAATGCAATCGCAGCATGGCAGAGCTAAGGGCCTGGTATGGACGACGCCCGATTTATGCCGAATGTGGCGGCATGCTGCTCCTCGGGCAAAGCCTCACAGATCTTGAGGGACAAGCTCATCCAATGACAGGACTGTTGCCTTTTCATGCCAAGAAAGGCACTTTGCAAGTCGGTTATCGCAGCCTTCACGTCAAAGAAGACAGTCTTGTTGTACGCAACGGTGATCAGCTGATGGGCCATGAATTCCACCGCTGGGAGCTGCACCGAACAAACACTGCCGATCATTCAAAAAGCCATACTGATTACAAACGAGAAATCAATAAGCCAAAGCCGCCATGGCAAGTTGAAGGTTGGCGGTTACAGCAACATCCTGAAGGGTG
>Ga0208894_1000541_pt1 | contig 27739 bp, 23 predicted proteins | sample ETNtaG_12_FD_185752 | JGI IMG/M metagenome (GOLD analysis project Ga0208894, IMG submission 185752) | Marine microbial and viral communities from oxygen minimum zone, Eastern Pacific Ocean - ETNP201306SV49 (SPAdes) (version 2) | ecosystem: Environmental > Aquatic > Marine > Oceanic ...
AGAAACACTTTCCCGCATGATTAAACGCAGGGGAATTCCTCACAATGTTCTGAACGCTAAGCAGCATCAAAGCGAAGCTGAGATTGTTGTTCGGGCAGGACAGCTCGGTGCCGTGACAATAGCGACGAACATGGCAGGTCGTGGGACTGACATCAAACTGGGCGAGGGAATTGTTGATTTGGGAGGTCTGCACATAATTGGCACCGAGCGTCACGAATCTCGACGTATTGATCTGCAGTTGCGTGGTCGTGCCGGGCGACAAGGTGATCCCGGTTCTTCCCGTTTTTATCTCTGTTTGGAAGATGATCTTATGCGACTGTTCGGAAGTGATCGAATAGCAGGTATTATGGATAAACTGGGGGTAGAAGAGGGTGAAGTAATTACCCATGGGATGGTAACTCGTTCAATTGAAAGAGCGCAGAAAAAAGTGGAGGCTAGAAACTTCTCTATTCGTAAACGTCTTCTAGAATATGATGATGTAATGAATCAACAGAGAGAAGTGATTTACGGTTTGCGGGATAAAGCTCTTCACAGTGATGATGTCAGCGAAGAGATTAAAACCATTATGGATGATTATATAGTCGATTTGCTGGATGTACATGGAACTGATGGTGACTGGGACATTGATGCTCTCCAGAGTGAATTGTCTTCCGTCATGACCGTGGATCTTGACGAAAGTGCCATCAAACAGCAGTCGTTGGAGAATCTCCACAACGTCATTCAGGATACTGCTGAAGCAGTTTATGCCGACAGGGAAAAGCTGGTTGATCCGGAGTTAATGCGTGCTTTTGAACGATACATTCTTCTCCGCACTATTGATGATAAGTGGAAAGATCATCTCTATGCCATGGATCAACTTCGGGAAGGAGTGAATTTGAGGGCTTATGGTCAGAAAGATCCGTTGCTGGAATATAAGTCAGAAGGATTTGACATGTTTGTGCAGGCTCTGGCTGATGTCAACAGAGAAGTGATCCAGCGGTTATATCGTACTCAGCTTCAGGGAATGCAGGAAGCGCCAACACTCAAGAATGCTCAGACCCCCAGTGGACTGCAGGTTCGTCACGCTGATTCTACAGGTATGGGTTTAGTCGCTCCGCCTCAAGGTGCTTCTGGCTATGGTCAGGCTCAGCAGCAGGCTGCGCAAGCAGGGAAACAGAAGCCGATTACTGTTGGGGAGAAGGTTGGACGTAACGATCCCTGTCCATGCGGGAGTGGGAAAAAATACAAGAAATGTCATGGAAATGTGATCTGAGGCAAGCCACATCGTTAGCTTGAAAATAATTATATGACATTTTGTACGCTGATTGTAAGTTAGGGCAATCTAACGGGTTCACAGATTAAAACAGATTAAAGTAGTGTGAGATAAATCAAGTTTTAAAGGTGCATTGCGGGTTATATTTACGTTAGTCTGCTTGCGCAAGTCAACGTAGTAACAAAAGAAAACTTTAAAATAATAGATGGAGTCAAAATGAAACAAAGAAAATTTTTTCTCTTGCTGTTCATGATCCTTCCTATCTTGACCTTTGCACAGGGGAACATTGTACTGTCCCTAAGCGACGTTGAGGTTGAGTCCTATGAGTCAGATGTAGTAGTCCAGGCGAATCTTGAGAATACTATGGATGATGTTGGCGGTCTCCAGTTCGATGTTATCCAGGCCCCGAATATGTTGCCACTTACTGATGTGGTAGCTGTCGGTCGAGCGGAAGGATTTGACGTCTCTTTTAACGACTTTGGCGAGGGACACATCCGGGTTCTACTGATGAGTATTGCCGGTGATAATATTGATGCTGGTGACGGCGCCATTCTTGAGCTACACTATGATGCCAGCGATTATGGCTCAGCAGTAGTTACCCTTTCTCTTTCTGACCTTATTGTTTCTGATCCAGATGGCAATGAACTGGATGCCAGTGTTGGTGATCCTGCTATCATCGCCGTTGGAACCACTGTCTCTATGTACGTAGAGGGCGGAACGGCAGATGCAGGGGAACAAGTTGATATTTCTGTAAGTCTGACTAATGATACGGGTGTAGGCGGCCTTCAATTTGATTTGGTAGACACTCCTAACGATCTAACTATAGATGCTGTCACAGCTACGGGTCGGGCTGAAGGATTTGAGGTTGAGTGGACAGAAATCAGCGGCGCTTTGAGAGTTATATTGTGGGACCCGGATAATGAATCTTTAGTGCCAGGGGAAGGAGAAATCGTCAGCATCACTGCTTCAATCAGTGATTATGCATATGCCGGTGATATCGATCTGACTTTTGATGGTGTTGTTGTTTCTGACGAAGTTGGTGGATTCATCTGGATTGCAGAACTGGGTACTGGTGTCGTGACGGTCTATCCCGGTTATCTCGAGCCGCCGGTCAATCTCGTGGCTGAAACCGGACTTGATGGGCATGTTCCGCTGGTTTGGGAGGAACCCACTGGCGGAGGTGGTGGCGGAGGTAATGGAGACTTGTTTGAGCTGAGTCAGCATGATGGAACTCCTACAAATGGATTTTACCAACAGTTTGACTTTGGATACGGTGTGGTTTATGACTTGAGTGGGTTTTCCAATGTGACTGTTGAGATGGTTGATTTCCGTCATTCACCTTGGGGTTTTAATGGCATCTGGGATTACAAGATTCATATTGTTGACTGGGATACTTATACTGAACTTGGTGTTGTTGAAGGACTTCAGAGCACTGGAGACGATCAGTGGGAGGAAGGTATTAGTCTAGGGTCACTACCTGAGAGTGGACTAGTTGGAATTTTCTTGGAACCTCTTGGTAATGATGCTGCTGATGCCTATCCATGTCTTGATGGTGATGCTGCTATGGATGGGGCGTCATATATGGGTGCCTTATCAGATTATTCAGCCATGGAACTTAACGGAATCATGGATTTCTTAATGGATTTATGGATTATGGCTGATGGTTCAAGAGAGTTAGTGGAGGCGCCAGTGTTTCCTGTTGGTTCAATTAATAATGAAGCAGCGTCTCGTAAAGCATCCAACCCATTTGATGGCGATTTTATTGAAATAAACCAGACGGTTTCGGCACAGTTTTCATTTGTGACAGAAGAGGAAGTTCGCAGTATTGATTTGCGGACATTAGATGCGTATAATATCTACCGTTCTACTACTTCCGGTTCTGGTTATGAGTTGGTAGATGTGGTTGATGCCGGCACATTAAATTATGACGACGTAACTGTAGAAAATGGAACATGGTACTATTACGTAGTGAGTGCCGATTATGGTGAAATGGGAGAATCTGGTTACTCCAATGAAGCTGCGGCTCTACCTGCTGAATGGGTCACTATGAGTCTCAGCAATGGAGCGGCTATATCTGGATATGTAGATACAATTTATGTCAGTTTGGAGAATGCCTCAACGGTAGCTGAATTTTCATTTACAATCAATGATATTCCAAATGCGGTCGTAGCACAAGATGTGGTTACTACTGACCGAACCGCTGGATTTAGCGTTGAATTTTCCGAACTGGCCGGTGGTAATATGACTGCCAGTTTCTCCGGCGGCGAAGTTACAGCGGGTGAAGGGCCCGTGGCTGCAATTGCTTATCTGGCATCCTCTACTTCTGAAGTCGTGGCAGATCTTATCTTTACAGAGGCAGATGTTGCTGGTCCTGATGGTAATATCTTTCTTGTGGCGACGGAAGATGGTTCGTTTGAAGTCTTCATAGAAACGCAGTACGCAATGTTGGGCGGCGGTTACGCAGATCCCGGCGATTCTGGGACAGTGGAACTTAGTCTTACAAATACTCAACCGATTTATGGCTTTGAGCTTTTCATCGTAGATAATCCGGACGTTTTGGAAGGAATTTCCGTTCAGGCAACTGACAGGGTACCCAGCAGCATAACTATTACCGGTATTGAAACCGATGGTATTTACTGGGTGACTGCAGTAGGTTGGGCGGATGAACCCATTGAACCTGGGACGGGACCCATTGCTGAGCTCACATTCGCTGTTGATCCAAATGCTGAGATGGAGACTGTAGTAAATGTAGAGTTCGGTTCCTATCAATTTTGGGGTCCAGGTCAAAGCGAAATATACACTCTCGTATCTGCTGGCGATTTTGCAATAGGTACACCTGAAGCTCTCTTCTCGATCGGCGGCGGTAGCGGCAATGTTGGCGGGGAAGGGACTTATACCGTGGATCTTGCGAACACCGTTGACGTTTTCGGCTTCCAAGTTTTCATCGAGGATTTCCCCAACTGGCTGACTGTGACTGATGTGACGATGACGGATCGAATCCCGGCTGATGCCAGTATGTCGTGGAATGAGTTTACCGATGGTAGCTTGCGGGTTCTTGAGTTTGATATGACTCCACCAATTGAGGCGATTACACCAGGTGAGGGACCGGTTCTTTTTGTCACAGTGAACGTTTCTGCAGGGGCTGAAGAAGGTGCTGTAGCACTGAATTTTACTGAAGCGGCAGCGTCCGATGCTGAAGGAGAACCCACTATCTTCACGTTTGGAATGGGTGATTGGTTTACAATCGGTGAAATGGGAATTGGAGATGAGTTCGTTTATACCGTTCCTGACCAATATGTTCTCCACCAGAACTATCCTAACCCGTTCAACCCGACGACAACCATTGCGTATGATCTCTCTCAATCCGGCCATACTAGAGTGAGTGTGTTGAATCTGTTAGGTCAGGAAGTTGCTATTCTTACGGATGGATACCTTGATGCTGGTCAATACCACATCATTTGGAATGGCAGGGACAGTGCAGGGTCACCTGTTAACAGCGGAGTTTACTTCTACAGGGTGAAAAGCGGTAACTTTGCTGATACAAAAAAGATGATCCTTTTGAAGTAAACATTACTGCTTATAGATATATTGAGGAAGAGGACAGTTTAGGCTGTCCTCTTTTGTTTTAAGGTATAGCTGTAATTAGCTAAATTTACGTGTATTGTTGCCGCGGTGGTGGAACTGGTAGACACGTCAGCCTTAGGAGCTGGTGGCCATCTGGCTGTGCGAGTTCGAGTCTCGCCCGCGGCACACTTGAAAAAAGTTGCTACATGCCTCAGTTTTATATTTGCTGTAAAGACAGCTGAGTATGTATATTTCCTCTTCAATTTATTATAGATAAATAGGATAAATCTCTTGGCTAAAAGTGAAGAAAAAAAGAGCACTCTCCGGGTAATAGTTCACTCGTTTTTCGTAGTTCCATTTTTAATTGCTGCATTTGCGGTTCTTGTGTATGGTCTGACCCGGCTGATTACTTACGATGGAAGAGATGCCTATGATCTTTTAACACAAATCAGAACAGGTAGTCAATCGCAGAGATGGCAGGCGGCTGTTGATCTATCCAAATTCCTCCAGAATCCTGATCTCATTCCTCCAGGAGATAAGTTTATATCCGAGATGAATCTCGCCTATCGTGAAGCAAAACATGATGATCCACGCGTTCGTCAATATTTAACACTGGCTATGGGAAGGACGGGAAGAACAGAATTCGTACCCATTTTATTGGCTGATCTATCGTCTTCATCTGGAGATAATCAATTAACTTTAATCCATTCTCTTGGGCTTTTGCGCGATGAAAGAGCCATGGTACCGCTCATTGATCTGGCCGAAGCACCCGATGCACGCATTCGGCTTGAAGCGATTATTTCTCTCGGGAATATTGGCTCTAAAGCTGCTTTCCCTGCTCTGGAGAAGGCGCTCTATGATAGTGAACCAAACGTCCGCTGGGATGCTGCAATTGGTCTTGCAAAAATGGGAAACAGTAGCGGCAGCCATATATTGCTTGATCTACTCAATCGAGATTATCTGAAAAGCTACAGTGAAGTTGATGCAGACGAAAGAACTGAAGCAATTCTTGTTGCAATTGAAGCTGCAAAATATCTAAGTAATGATGAATTGAATGAAAAAATAAAAGATTTAAGTCGGAATGATCCTGTTATGAGAGTTCGAGATGAAGCTCAGAAAGCGTTACAACTTTAATACTTATGACTGAAGAAGAAAAAAAAGAACAGGAAAATCAAGAATCTCCTGAAGAGAAACCAGAGGAAGAAGCTGCTGGAGCTGAACAAAAGCTAGAGGCAAAAGAGGACAAGAAACATCTCCCGGCATCTGTAGGAGAAGGTTCTATTTCTGATGAAATGCCGCGCCGTTCCTTTTTTTCATGGCTGACGGTGGCGTGGCTGGCTTTTGCTGCAGCCACGGGTGGATTCTTCGCTATGACCGTAAGATTTTTATTCCCTAATGTTCTTTTTGAACCGCCTCAATCGTTTAAAATTGGCTTTCCGGATGATTATCAAATTGGACAGGTTAATATTCGATGGAAGAAGTTGCACGCAATTTGGGTGGTGAGGACATCTGAATATATTTATGCACTTTCTACAGTCTGTCCACATCTGGGATGTACTCCTAACTGGCTTGATAATGAAAGGAAGTTTAAGTGTCCCTGTCACGGCAGTGGATTTAGGAAATCAGGTGTTAACTTCGAAGGACCAGCCCCGCGGCCGCTAGAGCGGTTCAAGATTACTTTGGCAGATGATGGACAAATATTGGTGGATAAATCAAAATTATTTCAGTATGAAAAAGGGCAGTGGGATGATCCTGAGTCATTCCTGAAAGTGTAACAGATGAGTAAGAAGAAAAACATATTTCAACGGCTTGGCGAATCACCTGTTTGGAAATCTATTTTCCGCAGTGGTGTTCCTCGAACTCGCCGTCAGAGGATGATGTCGGTATTAAACAGTGTATTCCTGCATCTTCATCCCGTAAGACTCCCTCGTCATGCTGTAAAGTTGAAGTTTACCTGGTGCATGGGCGGACTTACGTTCTTTCTCTATCTGGTGCTTACCATCACCGGTATTCTGTTGATGTTTTATTACCGACCAACGGTGGAATATGCTTATACAGATATTATTGATTTACGTGAACAGGTACCATTGGGGATCATGAGGGAGATTCATCGCTGGGGAGCTCACGCCATGGTAATAACGGTCTGGCTTCATATGTTCCGTGTGTTCATGACCGGTTCTTACAAACCGCCTCGTGAATTCAATTGGGTAGTAGGTGTGATTTTGCTGTTCTTGACTTTATTACTTAGTTTCACAGGTTATCTTCTTCCATGGGATCAGCTAGCTATTTGGGCTGTTACTGTTGGAACCAATATGGCTCGAGCAACTCCCTTTTTAGGTCACGAAGGTCCGGGTGCAGCACTCCTGAGTTTGGGTGATATTAATTTTGTTCACGCTGCCAGTGATATCCGCTTTGCTCTATTAGGCGGCAGATTTGTTGGCGAGTCGGCCTTATTAAGGTTTTATGTGCTGCACTGTATCGGTCTTCCCTTTATTATTATGATCTTTATGGCTGTTCACTTCTGGAGAGTGAGGAAAGATGGAGGAATCTCTGGGCCGACCTGATGCAGGTCTGCTAGATAAGAGTCGTGGTTGAACTGAAGCATTTCATAAATGGGATTTCTCATCCGACAGTTATTTTAACTGTAATCCTGTTCATTTATCCGTTTATTTTTCCACCTACGAATTGGTTCGAGAAATGGAACAAACGGCTGAAGTTTGACTTCTTCTGGACGAAGAAAGGGTTGATTACTGTTTATACATTCTTTATCGGTTTCATGATTATTGGTGTCCAGGATGAGAATGCCAAACACATTTTACTCAAGCCAGATAATGTTCCTATAGTCGGTCTGTTGTTTCTCGTTCACTTTTTTCTCTGGCTCAGTATGAATCAGGGTATGAAAAATGATAAGCTGATTGATGCCGGAGAAAAACCAAATGAATACCACGATCCCAAGGATAAAGTACTCGTTTGGCCGGACTTGGTTTATATAGAATTAATTGCACTGGTTTTGCTCATGGCGTTCCTGCTTGTTTGGTCTATTGGCTTAGAGGCGCCACTTGAACAGCCGGCCAACCCAACCAATTCACCAAATCCCGCTAAGGCACCATGGTACTTCTTGGGCCTCCAGGAAATGCTAGTATATTTTGATCCTTGGCTCGCTGGCGTAGTTTTCCCAACACTTATGATTATAGGGCTCATGGCGATTCCATATATTGATATCAACCGTGAAGTAAGTGGGTTCTACAGTTTCAAGCACCGGAGGATTGCAGCGTCAATCTTTATATTTGGCTGGCTCTGGCTTTGGATTAATTTAATCATGGTGGGCACATTTCTCAGGGGTCCAAACTGGAACTTCTTTGGACCATTTGAATATTGGGATCTGCATAAACTGGAAGTTCTTACTAACATAAATCTCTCCGATCTGATTTACATCAAATTGTTAGGAGTGGGACTGCCGGAAAATATTCTTCTGAGAGAGATATTTGGAATCATTGTGATCTTCGGGTATTTCCTTATCATGCCTCCTCTGCTGGCGAAAACAGTTTTCAAAAAGCTTCACCAATCAATGGGAAACTTTAAATATGGTGTATTTATCTTTTTAGTACTCAGTATGGTGGCATTGCCTATTAAAATGTATCTTAGGTGGATTTTTAATCTCAAATACATCATCGCTATTCCTGAATTTTTCTTAAATATATAGGACGACCATTGGACAAACAGGAACGACACTATAACATTTTTAAACTGAACAGGGTTTTCGCTATTTCCAGTATTCTCTTTTTGTTGCTTTTGATCTGGACTTTTGCCGATGATTACAGCAGAAGCTGGAGAACTTACCAAAGTGAATTTCGGCAGATGGAAATTGTCCAAACAGATAGCCTGTTGAAGCTCGAAGAAAAAATACTCAACGAAATGTCAGAATATCAGGAAGCACTATCCTTACTGAAAACTGTAGAAGAATCCTTGACTGAGAAAGATGAGGAACTGGAACGTCTTGAAGATGAACTTAGTTCACTTGGTGATGATAAATACGCTGCATCTCAAGAATATATTTCTGTTAAGGCCGAGTACGACGTCGCCAAATATCTTTATGAAGAAGCAGTCGCAAAGGGTCACGGTGATCCGGAAGAAACAGGTAGTAAATTAGAACGTTTGGAAGCGTCACTTCTTCAGCATCGTCTCAAGTCTGAAGAAGCAGAACAGAAGTACGAAGACATCGAGGAACAGATTCTAGGTATTAAGGCGGACAAAAAAGCAGCGCAAGATCAAATTTCAAGGTTAAGACGTAAAGCTGAAGTCCTGGGGAAAAAACTCCAAAAAGTGGATCCTGATGAGATGACGTTCGGTAATCGTCTTGGTAATTCAATTCGGGATTTACCGGTACTCGATTTTCTTGCTCCCTACTATAAGATAGATCAGATTGTAATCAAGGATATTACTGAAGATCTGAACTTCGCAAATGTGCCTAAAGTTGATCGTTGTACGACCTGTCATATGGGTATCGCCACTCCCGGTTATGAGGATGCACCTCAACCCCACACAACACATCCTAATCTTGAACTCTATCTCTTGAGTGAATCACCTCATCCCAAGGAATCTTTTGGTTGCACGAGTTGTCATTCCGGCCGGGGCAGAGGTACAGATTTTACTTATTCCGCTCATACTCCCAGGAATGAAGAACAGGCCAAGGAGTGGGAAGAGAAGTATGGCTGGCATGAACTTCACTACTGGGATACACCCATGTTTCCAGTTCAATACACCGAAGCAGGATGCTTCAAATGTCACAATCAAGAGATTTATCTGGAAGGTGCTGACAAACTTAGTCTGGGTACCAATCTAATTGAGAGGGCTGGCTGCTTCGGGTGCCACACGATTGAAAGATATCAAGATAAGCGCAGAATTGGACCAGATTTGAACAGGATAGCATCCAAGGTCTCGAAAGATTGGACTTATCTCTGGATTCGGGATCCCAAAGCGTTCAGGCACAACAGCTGGATGCCGAAATTCTTCGAATTGGAAAATAACAGCAGCGATGAAGATATAGCCAGGACAAATCAGGAACTACATGCCATTGTCCATTATTTATTCAATAACAGCGAAGATTTTTCGCTCAATGATGTTCCGCGCTGGGGAGACGAAACTCGTGGTGAAGACCTGGTGAATTCGTTGGGTTGTCTGGGATGTCATCGTATAGAAAATGAACCGACTGACGAAGTAACTTCCTTGCAGTCTTTGCGTAGAGATCACGGTCCTAATCTGGTAGGAGTTGGAGCTAAAACATCGCGAGAGTGGATCTATAACTGGTTGAAAGAGCCTAAGCGCTATTCTCCGGAAACAACAATGCCAAACCTCAGACTATCTAATCAGGAAGCAGCTGATATTGCTGCATACCTTATGACATTGGATGGGAATGGATTCAAAGGGCAGGAAGTACCCTCTCAGAATAACCTGGAACTAGATAAAATCGTCCTCAGTTTTTTACTCCAGATGAATTCAGACTACGATTCGCGTATTATGCTTTCAGGTATGGAAGAAAAAGAAAAGCTGGATTACACCGGTGAAAAGCTGATCCGGTTTTATGGCTGCTTCGGCTGTCATAATATCTCGGGGTTTGAAGATGAAAAACCTATTGGAATAGAGTTAACGGAAGTAGGAATCAAGCATGCTGATAAGCTGGATTTCGGACTTCTGAAAATAGAACATACAAAACTGGCCTGGTTTACTCAGAAACTGTTGCATCCTCGCAGTTTTGATAAGGATAAGGTAAAGACTGCTTATGAAAAGCTTAGAATGCCGGACTTTGATTTTGATGAAGCGGAAGTGGAAGCACTTTCCACAGCACTCCTCGGTTTTGAGAAAGCTTCGTACGGAGTAAAGCCTGCTCGGTCAGTTAATCCAGATGTTCATGAAGGTCAATGGCTGGTACGAGAGTTTAATTGCCAAGGATGTCACTTTGTTGAAGGCGATGGCGGGGCTATAAGACCCACAATCACAGATTGGCTGAGAAGTGCTAACGGTATTGATCAGGAAACAGCAGAAGAGGTTACTGTTGATTTCAGTCCGCCTGACTTGAATAGTCAAGGTTCAAAAACTCAACCTGATTGGTTATTCGAATTCTTTAAGAAACCATTTATAATTCGACCTAGTTTAAAAGCAAGAATGCCTACATTTCATTTCACAGATGATGAATGGAATTCTATTATTAAATACTTCCAGTTTCTGGATGGACAGGAACTGGCCTATGAATCTCCCCATGATGTTGACAGAACAACTTCTTCCTACAAGGCAGGTGAGAAACTGCAGGAGCTTGGGGAGTGCAATAAATGTCACTTTTATGGAACGACATTTCCTACTCAAACTCCAGAAACTTGGGCGCCGAATTTAGCTCTGGTGAAGGAACGGCTGCGGCCTGAATGGGTTTCGGCTTGGCTCGATGATCCTCAATCGATGATGAAAGGGACGAAAATGCCGGCACCTTCCATACCAACAGTTGAAGAAGTTCAGGACCCTGATGTCCTTGAGTTCGTAGGTGAGGATGTGGCTGCTCTGGCAGGAGACAGAAGTGTCCTTATCAATGGATTGACTGACTACCTTTACACAATTCCCGGGAAGATTGACATTTCCAGGGAAATCAACAGCTACTTTATTGAAAATGGTTATAACTTCCTTCAGCCTGTAGAAGATGAAGAAGGAGATGAATGGGATGATGAAGAGTGGTAGTTAAGGAATAGACTTTGCCCGGTTGATAGCTTAAATTGGTTTAGTTACATTTGGATACTGTTAAAGGAGGAGTTACGATGAAATCGAGTTTTATTAGGCTAAGTACAGTTTTTGTACTGATACTTTTTCCGATGGTTAACATATTTGCCGGTGGAGTTATTACCGGCACTGTAAAGTATGAAGGTAAAGTCCCTCGGATGAAAGCTCTTAAAATGGCAGCCGATCCTATCTGCGATGGTAAACACAAAGATGCTCCCGCCAGATCTGAATGGTTGATCGTCGGCGATAGCGGTGAGTTGAAAAACGCCTTTGTGTGGATTAAGGAAGGAGCGGATAACTATCCTGCACCTGAAGAACATGCAGTTCTCGATCAGAACGGTTGTATCTATTCACCTCATGTTCTGGGTGTTCAAGTCGGTCAGGTTGTAGATATTTTGAACACGGATGGTACACTTCATAATGTGCATTCCTTGCCTAAACTGAACCCTCAGTTTAATATTGCCATGCCGAAGTTCAAGAAAAAGAAAGAGGTGACTTTTACCAAGCAGGAAATGATGTTTCCAATTAAGTGCGACGTCCATCCTTGGATGAAATGCTATGTTGCTGTAGTGAATCATCCTTTCTTCGATGTCACTGGCGAAGACGGCAACTTCAAAATTAGCGGTCTGCCGGCTGGCAAGTACACACTGGAAGTGTGGCACGAAAAACTCGGAACAAAATCTGTCTCTGTAACTGTCGCAGATGTTGATGGTGCCACCGAGACAGTAAACTTTACTCTTACCAAACCGAAGAAGAAAAAGTAATTTATAAGAGGCAGAAGTTTCTCTCTGCCTCTTATTTTTTATAATAACAGGAATTTAATATTCTTCTTTCCAAGAATAGTGGAGTGATTTACTCCACTTTTTTCTTGACATCTTTTTAATTTTGGCATATTTTTCTAGCGGTATGTATTTCATTTCACACTTTAATAAAACAAGAAATGCTCTAATTTCTTTAACCGGAGGATTTCATTGGGCATAAGCAAAGCCGCAGACTATGCTATGCTTACGGTAGCTTACTTGGCTACAGTTAGCCGTGAGAGTAACGGTTTAAGGAGTAAAGCTCACCTGTCTCATCAATTGAAACTCCCAAAAGAGTTTCTTTCCCAAATTCTCCAAAAGCTCACCCGAAGCGGAATCCTCACTTCGGAACGGGGTGTAAAGGGAGGTTATTTCCTCAGCAAATATCCAGATGAAATTACATTCAAAGATGTCATTGAAGCTGTGGATGGTAAAAAGACTCTTGTGGAATGTCTTTCAGAAGATTTTGAGAATTGCGGCCGCTTAGATATGTGTGGATCGCTAATTCTCAAGATGCAGGAAGTACAAAAGAAGGTAGATGAAGCTTTGAACAGTATGCATTTCGGGGAGGTAGTTGTAAGTCAGTTATATGGATCTGTCACCATAACTAGTACTTCGAATAGATAAATCAAATCATGGAGTTGCACGATGATGATAATTGTAATAAGTTGTTTAGTGATGGGTTTATTCTTTGGTATGCTCATTATGGGTATAACTGAGAAACATCCTCTAGATCTGTGAATAATAAATCAAAGAAGATTGACCTGAAAATAAAACTCAAAAGTTTCTGGGCACTCACCAAACCAAACGTAACAGCGTTGGTATTAGTAGCAACTTTTATCGGTTTTAAAATGGCAATGAGGCAGCAAGGTGAATCCATCTTTGACCACGGTTTATTGCTATTCAACGTCCTTTTGGGATCGGCGTTTGTATCAGGCGGTGTGGGGACATTAAATGAATACTTGGAGCGGAATTATGATTCATTGATGCACCGCACTCAATCCAGGCCATTACCTTCGGGGATATTGTCCCCTCGTAAAGCACTTGTGTTCGGCATCGGGATTTCTTTTTTTGGGATGATTTACCTGTACATGACAGTTAATCTCCTAACAAGCTTTCTCTCTCTTTTAACTCTTTCCTTTTACTTGTTCGTTTATACCCCGCTGAAAAGGAAGACTGTTTGGAATTTATTTTTCGGTGCAATACCGGGGGCAATCCCCCCAGTAGGCGGGTGGATTGCAGCAGGAGGTGACCTTTCTCCTGTTGTGTGGATGCTGTTCGGCGTTCTATTCTTGTGGCAGATTCCTCATTTTCTTTCCATAGCCTGGATCTACCGGAAGGATTATCAACGTGCTGGATTCAGAATGATTGGAATGACTGGGTCTCCCTTGATGATAACTTTCTTGGGCACAGTCGGCTGTAGTGTTGTTCTACTCCTGCTTACTCTGGGGTTTTTCTATACTGGAATTGTGGGAAAAACCTATCTGGCTGGAACAACAGTTATAGGCGTTTCATTTCTAGCACTGACAATAGGTATGGCAGTTAAAAGATCAAACCGGTGGGCTCACCGCTTGCTTTTAGGTTCTGTATTGTATCTGCCTGCTTTGTTGTTGTTTATGATGATTGATTGAAACTTTGAAAAATCACAACAGACTCAGGCATTCAAACACTTGACTTTACCGACGGTAAAGACTATATTCGTTAACTTAATCTGGATAAAATTAGTCCACTATACACCAGACTAGAAAAAATAAGAGAAATAATAGACAAAACCAATATGACTGAAATAAACAGAGAATCTATCTGGACAAAATATATCTTTTCCCAAGATCACAAGGTAATTGGTTTACAGTATGCCTTTACAGCACTCTTTTTTATGCTTTTCGGTTTTGCTTTGATGATGATCATGCGATGGCAGCTTGCTTACCCTGGAAAGCCCATCCCTGCAAATGGTTTTATTTGGGTGATCGGTTTACTTGGTGTTGTTATTACACTGATTGGATTGTTTCGTTCTAAGAAAAATGTGATTACCCTTTCTGGTATTATCTTCCTTTTCATGGCATGGATTATAATATATCTCACATCGGGCGAGGGGAGGATGCCGGAAGGTATCATGATTCCCGATTTTTATAATTCTCTGGGTGCCATGCATGGAACGATAATGATTTTCCTTGGGGTTGTACCTTTGCTTGTAGGTGGTTTGGGGAATTACGTATTACCTCTGCAGATTGGTGCACCGGATATGGCTTTCCCAAAAATTAATATGGTTAGTTACTGGAGCTATTTTTTGGGTGGTATTACCATGCTCATCAGTTTTTTCGTACCGGGTGGTGCGGCCAATTCAGGATGGACTTCTTATCCGCCGCTGTCTGATCTCGCTACCACAGGTCAAACAGTCTGGCTTTTTGGAATGGTACTCCTTATTACATCCTCTCTACTTGGCTCAATAAATTTCATAACAACTGTTATCCAGCTCAGGACAAAAGGTCTTACATGGATGCGTCTCCCGTTTTTTGTTTGGGCCCAATTTGTGACGGCTTTTCTCCTGCTTCTGGCTTTCCCACCCTTGGAAGCGGCGGGTGTTCTGCAACTCATGGACCGCCTGGTTGGCACTAGCTTCTTTTTGCCGAGTGGTCTTTATGTGGGAACAGGACCTTTACCGGTAAGCGGTGGCGGGAGCCCACTTCTATGGCAGCACCTTTTCTGGTTCCTGGCTCATCCTGAAGTTTACGTATTGATACTTCCTGCAATGGGCATTGTAGCAGAAATTATTGCGAACAACACACGGAAACCTCTTTGGGGGTATCGATCCATGGTTTTTGCTACAATCTTCCTAGGTTTTATGTCCTTTATCGTCTGGGCACACCACATGTTTATGACAGGAATGGGTACCACTATGACGGCATTTTTTCAAACAACGACCATGATTATCTCAATTCCATCCGTCATCATTTTATCTGCTTTTTTCATTTCGTTATGGGGAGGTTCCATCCGGTTTAACACTCCAATGTTGTTTGCATTGGGATTTCTACCCATGTTTGGCATCGGTGGTTTAACTGGCCTGCCCCTTGGATTGGCATCTTCGGATATACATTTGCATGATACTTATTACGTTATTGGACATTTTCACTATGTTGTTGCTCCGGGAACGATTTTTGCGCTATTTGCTGGAATATATTATTGGTTCCCAAAGGTGACCGGTAAAATGATGGATGAACTGTTAGGCAAAATTCATTTCTGGGGATCAATGATTTTCATGAACGGCATTTTCCTCCCAATGTTCATACAAGGTTTAGCAGGTATATCCAGGAGGCTTTATGATGGAGGAGAATCTTACCTTCATGCTCAAGATGTGTTATTCTGGAACGAGGTAATGTCTTATTCTGCGTGGGGATTGGGTCTGATGCAGACTGTTTTCATTATCAATCTTGCGCTAAGTCTACGTAATGGGAAAGATGCTGGCTCTAATCCTTGGAAGGCCACCACACTGGAGTGGTCTGCTGCGTCATCACCGCCCATCGCGCATGGAAATTTCGACAATGTGCCTGAAGTTTACCGGCCGGCTTATGAATACAGCGTGCCTGAAGCATCTACAGATTTTATTCCGCAGAATCAAAAAGAGGTTAAGTGAAGGATGCAGATACCTTACACAGTTGAACCCAGACCCGATACTGGCTTACATAATGCCAAGATAGGAATCTGGCTCTTTTTAGCATCGGAAGTGATGCTCTTCGGAGGTTTGTTTTCCGCATACGTCCTTCTAAGAACCGGTTCAATTGTATGGCCGGAAGGTTCTTCTATACTAAGCGTACCTATTGGAACATTCAATACTATGGCTCTAATTGCATCAAGTGTTACCATGGTTCTCTCATGGGCTGCATTAAAAATGAATGATTTAAGCAAGTTCAAGATGTACATGTTCCTCACCTATTTTTTGGGTTTGGTGTTCTTGATTGTAAAGGTAGTATTTGAATATCTACCCAAGTTTGAGCATCATCTCTATCCAAGCGAGAGTACGTTTCTGGCTATTTATTTTACACTGACTGGATTGCATGCACTTCATGTTCTGGGAGGTGTAATAGTGAATATTTATTTCTGGGGACCAGGAAGCAAAATGTGGGAAACAGAACCTGAACGTTTTACGAACAGGGTAGAAGTTGCTGGGCTTTATTGGCATTTTGTGGATCTTGTATGGATATTTCTGTTCCCCGTACTTTACCTGTTATAGGGAGGAGCAATGGATAACATAGAAAGCATTCAGAAACATATAAGAAACTATATAATGGTGTTTGGGGCTTTAGCCATACTCACTGTTATAACTGTAGGCGCTTCCTATCTTCAAGTGGGTGTTGTGTCTGCAATTGTGATTGCTGTAATAATTGCCACCGTAAAAGGGTCTCTAGTCGCGTCGATTTTTATGCATCTTTTATCTGAAAAGAAATTTGTTTATATCTTGCTAGGTGTGACAGCATTACTCTTTCTAGTGTTGATGTTTGTTACTCTTTTCACGGTTAATGATCAAGTGGGGATTCATGTCTCTTAAAGCGTTTCACATATTCTTTATTGCACTGTCCATAATATCTTGTGCAGGATTTGCCGCATGGAGCTTTGTACATGCAGCTGAAAATTACACTATTTTCGGACTATTCTCTTCTCTAGCTGGTTTAGGACTCATGTTTTATTTGTTCAATTTCCTGAAGAAGTACAAAGGGCTGGGTTATCTATGACAAGAATTGTTTTTCTAACTTTACTTACAATTATCCTGTTAATGGATAATCTTTCTGCTTGTGCCACCTGTTTTGGTGCTTCCGATGAACCCATGACAGAAGGGATGAATATGGCTATTTTGACTTTGTTGGGAGTCACAGGTAGTGTAATGGGTATGGCTGGGACGATGTTTTTAGTAATTCGTCGGAGAGCCAGGATTCTTAGAGAAAAATTGAATGATAATTTTATTGTGGAAAGAGAGGACTAAAGTTCATGCTGGAATTGCTGCATAAACTAGGTTTGCCAGAGAATTTATCTGTTCAGGGAGTGGGAATTGACGCCACTATAGAGTGGATTCATATCCTGATGTTCATCCTCTTCTTTATTTGGGCACCGTTTTTTATCTACACACTGATCCGTTTCCGTCAATCACGTAATCCAAAAGCAGACTACAAGGGCGTCAAGAGCCACATTTCAAGTTACCTAGAAGGCGGCGTAGCGTTTATCGAGGCTGCCATACTTATCGGATTTGCTTTTCCAGTGTGGGAGGCGAGGGTAAACGATGTTCCAGCTCCGGATGACAAGGATGCCGCTCATATACAGGTGGTAGCTCAGCAGTTTCAATGGAATATACACTACGCTGGTGATGATAATATTTTTGGACCTTCCCGAATAGATCTCATAAATGATGAATCTCAAAATTTCATCGGATTAGACCGGTCTGATGCTACAGCACTTGATGATATTATGCTCTTTAATGAGATTCACCTGCCAGTGGATCGAGATGCTGTTATATACCTTTCATCGAGAGATGTAATCCACAGTTTATTCCTGCCTACATTCCGTGTAAAACAAGACGCTGTCCCCGGCATGAGAATTCCCATTTCTTTCAAACCTACCCAGACTGGCTATTCGGAGATTGCATGCGCCCAGTTGTGTGGGAATAGCCACTATCGTATGAAGGGATTTCTCTATGTTCACTCTCCCAAAGGTTATGAGTCATTCATCAATGCCAGCTCTAAATTAGCAGTCCTGGATGACTATGATTATGGTTTTGAGGCTGAGAAAAAGCTCAAAGCCGCCAAAGAAGCGATAAAATCAGGTGATTCCATTTCTGCGGAAAAGCTTGCAGCTGAAGCTTATGAACTGGCCGTCATAGCTTTGGAGGATAAAGAATCCAGCGACGATGAAGAAGGGGATGAGTGGTAGAGCTGATCTTTTTCTTTTGTAAATTACCTCTGTGCCCGATAATCCAACTTTAGATTCTTCACATTATAAGCAAAACCCCAGTCCATCCGTGTGGCTTCCACGTTTTGCTAAATTTACTGTCTTTTCCACACTGCTCCTTATCTTTGCCGGCGGTCTTGTAACCAGCACCGGCTCCGGACTTTCCGTTCCTGATTGGCCAAATACCTACGGTCAATTCATGTTCACATTCCCATGGTCTGATATGGTTGGGGGAATTCTCTATGAACATTCCCACCGGATGATCGCAACAGTAGTGGGTTTCTTGATGCTAGTTTTGGCGTTTTGGCTCTGGAGAAAGGAATCTCGACAATGGTTAAAACGCCTGGGCTGGATCGCTTTGGCAGTTGTAATCGCTCAGGGAATTCTCGGTGGCATTACGGTACTCACATATCTTCCGCTCGGGGTGTCAATGGCCCACGGAATTTTGGCACAAACTTTTTTCTGCATGACTATCGCCATTGCCTATTTCCTATCCCGGGAGTGGACCGAAAGAGAGGCGAAGATTGAACACGAACAGAATCAATCGCTCTTTAAATGGAGTCTGGTTGTAACTGGGCTCATCTACCTGCAATTGATTCTGGGAGCACTCATGAGACACTCAGATTCAGGTTTGGCAATACTGGACTTTCCATTGGTAGATGGAAGAGTTATCCCTTCGTTTGGGGTTGCATTAGAGTCTATTAATGACCGGCTTTGGTTGCTTGGGTTGGATGAAATAACCATGTCTCAGATTATTATTCATTTTCTCCACAGAGTAAGTGCTGTTGCCGTTAGTATTGGAATAATAGGCCTTTTTATTAAGGCACTACAGTTTTACAGAGATCATAAAAAGTTACTATTGCCTGCTGTGCTGCTTTTTGTATTGTTAGTTGGCCAAATTACGCTTGCAGCTTTTGTGATTTGGTCTTTTCGGAATCCTGTGATTACCACATTCCACGTTTGGGTAGGTGCACTTATGCTTGGAAGCGCCTCGTTTCTTTCCCTGCGGTGTTATGGATTGCTTTATCTTATACGAACGGAGCACTCATAGTTCTCCTACACTGATTCACAGTTAAAAGTTAATAATTTTATAGAAATAAGAAGCTTAAGGTTTGAATCGCGGAATCCGGCAATTCGCATGATCTTCCGTTTGCCAACTATCTGTAGCGTATTATTCTCAAATTCACTTAATGTGGGATAAATCAATCCAATGTATCTTGCATTTTAGTCTGTGTGTGGATAAGTTATCTGCAATTGTTATTGATAAAGTCTGGATTCTCAGATTTTAATTCAAATGGAGATAATCATTTGCGAATATGAGAGTTACAGTATGAAATTATTGACAGCATTGAAGTCTATATTATTTTTGTCTGTTGTTTTATTGATTATAGCATTGGCAATAGATGTCCTCGATGCATCAGAGCCAGATATCAGTCGGGGGAAGGAAATTTACGCAGCTAATTGCAGAGGATGTCATGGACGAAATGGTGATGGAAATGGTCTGGCAGCTCGCTATCTTGATCCTCTTCCTAGAGATTTTACTAAAGGTAAATTCAAGTTCAGAACAACTCCTTCAGGTTCTTTGCCAACAGATGAGAACATTTCCAAGATCATAAGAGATGGTGTGAGACGAACTTCTATGCCGGGATGGAAACATATACTTGGGAAAAAGGATATTAGTGATGTTGTTGGGTATATAAAGACATTTTCAGAAAAGTTTGTTCTTCAGGATCCTTCTCCAGAAGTAGTAATTCCAAACGAAGCTCCTGATCCGACTAAGGATACGATATACGAAGGTAAGATGATATACATGCTAATGGAATGCTGGAGTTGCCACGGTCCTAATGGGAGAGCAGATGGACCAAACGCAACAGGACTGAAGGATGACTGGGATATACCTATCCTGCTACCAGATTTTCAGTATGATGCCTTCAAAGGTGGAGAAGAACCACAAGAAATATACCGTACATTCAGTACAGGACTTTCCGGTACTCCCATGCCAGCCTATGAAGATGACCTCTTTGGTTATGCCCGTGAAAATGTCGTGGGCGACTATACTTCTCTTACAAAGTCTTATTCGAATAAAGAAATCAAGGTTTTCGAAGATTGGGCGAAAACTATGGTTACTGAAGATGAACTGTATTCCAAAGATGAAGATGAAATGTATGATGTATTCAGACAGAGAAAGTGGGCACTAGTGCATTATGTAAATAGTCTTAGGGAGAAAAAAGGCATTTTGCATACACTGTTTGTTAAAGACTATGAACTGACACAGTAGATGATAAAATCATTCATCAAACTTTCCACATTTTTATTTCTAATTATAATCTTTCAAGGGTGCGGTTCTGATGATTGGCGTGATCCACTAGGTATTTCAAGTTCTGGCAGTGGTAGAAGTTTGAACCCGGATGGAACACCTTACGTACCGAAGCCCGGACATCTTGAGATATCTTCTCAAGGATTAGAACAAGTGCCTTATAAACAAGGAACTAGTGCTCTTCAGACGTCAATCATATTGAAGAACACCGGCACGGAAGATCTTATGGTGGTTTCAGTGTCACTGGATGAAACCTGGCTTTCTGTTTCTGGAATAGGAGATAACCAAATAATCGAACCTTTTGATTCTGTTGAAGTGTGGGTTGGATTCGGGGATGAAACTTTAACTGACGGTACTTACTTAGGTGCAGTTTCTTTTCAATGGAATAGCTTAGAAAATCCAGACTCAACTGAAGATTTTTCTGTTTCATTGGAAGTAGGTAATGAATCAGCTTGGGATATTATCTATGATGATATAATTGATAAGAAATGCTCTTGCCATCTAACTTCATCAGGAGCTGGAGAGTTGAAAATGGGTAACCAAGATTTGGCGTATTCTAATTTGGTAAATGTTATTGCATATGAGATTCCTGAATTAAAACTAGTCGAAGTGTATTTTCCTGATCTGAGCTATTTGGTAAAGAAAATTAAAGGGGTTGATATCGAGGGCGACCGTATGCCTAGGGATGGTCCGCCATTTCTTTCCGATAACAGAATTGCTCAAATTATACAATGGATATCAGTTGGTGCACCAGAATGAATAGTATAAAGAAACTTTCAATTGTGCTTGTATTACTGGTTTTAGCCCCTGTTATGAAGGGGGAACCTTATATAGCCATGCGTACAGGATACAAGTGTGCTCAGTGCCACGTTAATAGAACGGGTGGCGGTATGAGGACAGGATTTGGTTTTACCTATACGCAAACAAAGCTTGCAGCATTTCTACTCGGTACTGAAGAGTCGGGATCTTTTTTTACAAATGTACTTAATGAGAATGTGTCGGTAGGAGCGAACTTCAGAGTGGGTAACAAGACTATCATGGGTACTGACTCTACAAGAAACCTCATTGGTGAAGATGCAGATCCACGTTTTGATAATTCAATTACCATTCCCGAAGCAAATATTTATTTACAGGTAGATGCTGTCCCGGAAAGAATGATGTTCTATATTGATGAAACATTTGCTCCAGGTGCCGCCAGTAGGGAAGCGTTTGCTATGATCTACAACCTTCCGATGAATGGCTATTTGAAATTCGGCCGCATAATGATGCCTTTTGGTCTCCGATTGATAGATGACGGATCTGATGGATCTTACATAAGGAGTAAAACAGGTTTTGATTCTTATGGAAGGCAGGAATCCGCCTACGAGATTGGCATTGAGCCGGGACCTTTCAGCTTGATTACGGCTGTTGCTAACGGTATGGATCAATCTGCAGTAGATAAGCAGATTACGACTGTTGGATCGGTAGTTTTCAGACGATTTAGAATCGGTGGTTCATATTCCTTCAACAAAGGCGATGAAGAGACAGAACATGTGTATGGTCTCTTCGCAGGGGGAAATTTCGGCCGATTCACATTGATGTGGGAACAGGATTATTTCAAGAAAGTGGATACCAAGACCGGTGAAGGGTTGAGTGATTACGGGAATTTTGAAATCGTTGGTGATCAGTTTATGAGCTATGCTTCCCTGGATGTTTATCTTTATAGAGGTATAAATCTGAAGATATCGTATGATTACTTTGATCCAAGGACTTTGTGGTCTGAAGACAGTTTTGATCGTTGGACGTTTGGTTTGGAGCTTTTCCCCGTCCAATTCCTACAGACATCAGTTTATTACAGATATAGAACTGCTCCTGACCTTGATATCTACAATTCGGAAAATGAGGACCAACTTTTTTTTGAACTTCAATTCTTTTATTAGGATTATTTTAGGATTTTAGGATTATCATATATATATTAAAAATAAGGTGTGTTGACCCTTGGTATTCAAGGAGGATAGAGAGATGAAAAGAAAGAGTAAAACAATGCCCGTACTATTGGCAGTCTTTATGGTTTCCCTTTTAGTTTGGAGCTGTGAAGGACCCTCAGGAGCTGATGGTTCAGGTGCATACATATCAGTAAGTCCTGCATTAGCTTCCATTGCCAAAGGGGCTACGGCTGATATAACTGCTACAACCAACGGCGTTGAAGACGCCAGCTATACTTGGTCATCGAGTGATACTGATGTGGCTACGGTGTCTCAAGGGACTGTAACCGGTGTTTCTGAAGGTAGTGCTCTAATCTCAGTTGTGGGTGATAATTCGGGTGCGAACGCTGTTGTTGTCATACAGGTAACTCCGACAGAACGTTCAGAATATAGCTTCATATACGATATTCAACCCATGATGACCACAGACGAATTCTGGTCTCCTGGGTCAGATGCATGTACATGGTGCCATTATGCAAATAACGAAGACTCACTTGGTTCTAAGCATGTAATGGACCTTGGTACGTACGAAGGAATTATGCGGGGTGCAGACCCTGATCCGGATACGTATGAAGGTGGCCATCCGCTGTTTGGTGAAACGGAAACTGGTGACACTGACTACGACTGGGATCATGCTATGCTTAGATCACGCATACGTAATAACCGCATGCCCCAAGCTCCAGGCTGGGAATTCTGGCGAAATGAAGGAAACCGTAATGGTTATGATCTCGTTATTGGCAGCGATGGACAATCCGATGCTGTATCCACTACAGGATCGTACACAAGCTGGGGTGATGAATGGGCCACGGATAATGCAACCGGTGTACCCAATGCGCTGGGAATGGTTGAGGCGTGGGTTGAAGACTTAAAAGCTGGTGGTGATTTGAATGTTGGCGGTGATGTCCCATTTTCATATGGGGGACGTTCAGACTTGACATTCAATAATGATGTACTGCAGTTCTTCACTCAGCCTGACATGTGGTTTACTAACAGTCAGGAATGTACGGAATGTCACTTTGCCAACATCGAGGAATCATACCACCTCATGGATGTGTCAGACTATGCCGGTTTTATCTATGGTGCTGATGGTGGTGAACATCCATTATTGAATGGTGAAACTACCGCCCTTGAATCTACAGATGATATAGATTGGTCCGAAAGCAGGCTGAGAAAGCGGATGAGAGACAATCGGATGCCTCCAAACTCTCACTTCTTGCTCAGTGAAGAGAATAGAGACGGTCCCGACGTCTGGGATGCTGTACAAGGTGAGATGGTTACGGCAATAGATCTCATTGGCCTCTGGCTGGCCGCAGGAGCACCTGAATAGTAGAATTTTGAAATGGAAGATGGGCTCTCTGAGTCCATCTTCCATACTTAAAGCTTCAGCATTCTCTATCTATTCTGGTTTTAGTTCTTGAGTATAAGCTATTCTTTCTGGGATGTTATGGTCTTGTCCATTTACCGAGAAAGCAGCACTTTTAAAATGGTTTTACTCGGTATCAGCATAATTAATACAAATCCACCGAATAACTAATCCTCTTTTGATATTCAGACTATTTTCTTGCCTCAATAATTCAATATTTATAATTTATATGATTAATATACCCTTATTAGTCATCTATTAAATGATTAGTGAAATAAAAAGAGCAAATTAGTATGAAACTCTCCATGACAGGTGATTATGCCATTCGTGCCATGCTCTATCTTTCATCAAAAGGTTATGGTGAGATAGTGCACATCTCTGAGATATCAAAAAATGCGGATGTTCCGGAAAGTTTATTGAGAAAGATTACTGGACAACTGGTGAAAGCAGGTTTACTCCACTCACATAGAGGTAAGGGAGGTGGCATTGCTCTTGCGCATCAGCCAGAATTAATCACTCTTTTAGATGTCATCGAAGTTATTGAGGGAAAAATATTTTTAAATCAATGTATCATTGCCCCCGATTTTTGTGTAAGAAGTAATTATTGTTCTGTCCATGTTGTCTGGCGAGAGGTACAAGAAATGATGGTAGAGATTCTTGGCAGTAAAAATCTGTCGGTTTTGGCTTTTGAGAATCAAAAGCTACTCGATAACTACTTACCTGATGTGGCGTATGAGTAAAGTGATGGCTACTTCTATAGGTTTTGCAAAACCTATCAACTCATATCGAGAGCGGTTGATGGCATATCTTGAGGTCACAAAACCGACTATTACTTTTATGGTACTCATCTCAGTTTTCCTTGGCTACTTCCTGGGAAGTTTTAGTGTCAGCCAATCGTTCGATTATTTTGTTTTTTTGCACCTGATTATTGGTTCAACTTTTGCCTCTGCAGGTGTAGGTGCACTCAATGAATTTGTTGAGTACGAGTCCGACTCCAAAATGAAACGAACCAAGAATCGACCCATTCCGTCAGGGAAACTGACACCTCAATCTGTTCTGTTTCTCGGTCTGGCTATTTCAATTTTCGGTATTATTTACCACGCAATAATGGTCAGTACCTTGGTCAGTTTACTCTCTTTATTCACGGTTGCATCTTACATACTCATCTACACACCCCTGAAGAAGCGCACCGAATGGAATACCCTCATCGGAGCTGTACCTGGCGCCTTGCCGCCTTTAGGCGGATGGGCAGCTGCTACCGGGAGTCTTGAGTTAGGTGCTTGGATTGTAGCCGGAATTCTCTTTCTGTGGCAATTGCCGCATTTTCTTGCCATCTCCTGGATTTACCGCAAAGATTATCAGCGGGGCGGATTCAGAATGCTGACTGTTGTTGACCCTAGTGGAAAGAGGGTCGCTAGGCATCTGTTAGTCAGCAGTCTGGCTCTTCTAATTCTGAGTATCATCCCGTCCCTCATTAATCTAACAGGAATGGTGTACTTGACAGGTGTGGGAATTATGGGTGTTTTACTCTTATGGTTTTCTATCAGAACAGCTTTCTTAATGACTAACATTGAAGCACACAGACTGCTTTTGGCGTCGATCGCTTATCTTCCGGTATTGTTAGGTGTAATATTACTCGATAATTTAATTTTCTAGTGGAGGGGTAACGAATGAGAAGAATCATCACTCGTAACTGGATTTCTGGAATTACTAAAAAACTTCAATGGTTTAAACGGGGTGCATGGGGAATCTGGTTTATAGATCCCCCGAAAGATGTCTCTTTGGACGGTCATCGGATTGATAGTGTTATCCAATACACAGATACTGTCATAACGATATACTTCGGTATTGTCGTCTTGGCTCTTATTTACTTTATCTTCAAATACCGTACCCGTCCGGGTCATAAAGCAGTTTATGATAAGGGAAACAGTAAAAAGCACGTTGCTATCACTGTGGCCATGGGATTGTTGGTTTTCTTTTCCATAGATGTTGTTATTGAGACTATGTCGTTCCGGGATTTGAAAGAGGCATTCTGGAATTTTCCCAAGGGAGATGATGTAGTACGGATAGAAGTAATGCCTCAGCAATATGAGTGGAATTTCCGTTATCCTGGAGATGACGATCGATTTGGTCCTGAATCCTTTTCTGACATGAATAGTGATGAAGTCTGGGATGAAGATGAATCTTTTATAGACGCAAACGGAAACGGCTATTGGGATCCAAGTGACGACATAGTTCTCATGAGCGAGATGCATATTCCTGTGAACAGACCAGTCGTTATTCAGATAGCGCCTTACGATGTTATTCATTCATTTTTCCTTCCCAATTTCCGAGTGAAAATTGACGCTACACCGGGAATGGTGAATGCCATGTGGTTTCAGGCTAAAGAGACCGGAGTCTTCGAAATCGCTTGTGCTGAACTGTGCGGAAATTCTCATTACATGATGAAAGGCAAACTGGTGGTGGAATCTGAAGAGGATTACAACAAGTGGCTGCGAAGTCAGGAAATCGAAGGTCCCCGGGATGACTGGTATGATCCCGACTACGGTCTATTTCACTGGGGTTGGGAATGGAAGGAGGTTATCTGAACTATGACTCATAAAGAGCAATCATTTATCAGTAAGTATATCTTTTCAACTGATCACAAGGTAATTGGGAAACAGTTTCTCTGGATGGGGCTCTTCTTCCTCTTCTTCGGTGGGTTCCAGGCAATGCTTATTCGCTGGCAGCTTAGTTATCCTGACTTGGCTGTTCCTGTCTGGTTGTTAGGAAATTTCTTGTTCGAAGGTGGTAGGATGACATCCGATCATTACAACCAGCTGATCACAATGCACGGTACTATTATGATTTTCTGGGCTATCACTCCGCTCCTTATCGGTGCTTTTGGTAATTTTGTGATCCCTTTGCAGATTGGGGCTCCAGACATGGTTTTCCCTAAATTGAATATGTTCTCCTTCTGGACATTCTTCCTTTCCGGTGTTGTTCTTGTAGCGTCTTACTTTTTGCCTGGGGGGACCGCCGCTGCCGGATGGACTTCATATCCGCCCTTGAGCACACCTGTGGGCGGCATACCAGGTCTAGGTCAGGTATTTTGGACGCTGTCTATTACTCTTATGGGTGCGGCTACCATGATGGGGGCAATTAACTATATTACGACAATCATTCGTTCAAGAGCACCGGGTATGGGTTACTTCAAGATGCCTCTGACAATCTGGGGTCTATTTCTCACTTCTATCCTGAATGCTATTTTTGTTCCTGTTATTGCTGCAGGTCTCATTTTACTGCTTTTGGATAACATACTTGGAACAAATTTCTTTATTGCTGGCGGTACGGCTTCGATTGCTGGAGGTGACCCCCTGCTCTACCAGCACGTCTTTTGGATCTTTGGTCACCCTGAAGTGTATATCCTAATCCTGCCGGCGTGGGGTATTGTCTCTGATTTATTGTCGGTGTTTTCCCGTAAGCCGGCTTTTGGTTATAAAGTGACAGCTATCTGTATGTGTGTTATTGTGGCATTGAGTACTGTTGTATGGGGGCATCACATGTACACTACCGGAATGAGTCCCCTGCTGGGGAAAGCATTCATGTTCCTGACACTCCTAATCAGTATTCCGTCGTCTATCTTCTTCCTGAATTGGCTCGGGACCCTGTGGCGGGGAAATTTGAAGTTCGAACCCCCCATGCTGTTCGCTATAGCTGTACTTTGGGTATTCGGGCTTGGTGGTCTCACAGGTCTCTACAACGCTACGGTAACTTCAGACATCTACCTTCACGACACCATGT
>Ga0208894_1000542_pt1 | contig 27705 bp, 28 predicted proteins | sample ETNtaG_12_FD_185752 | JGI IMG/M metagenome (GOLD analysis project Ga0208894, IMG submission 185752) | Marine microbial and viral communities from oxygen minimum zone, Eastern Pacific Ocean - ETNP201306SV49 (SPAdes) (version 2) | ecosystem: Environmental > Aquatic > Marine > Oceanic ...
GTCTATCAGAGTTTGATGGGCATCTTCGCTATCGGTGAGCGTGTGATCAAATTTGATTTCTATTAACTTCTCATCGACTTCAAGCTTTATTAATTCCGGGGTAATGGCAATCATCTTGGCTGTTTTTGGGGCTTCAATCCCTCCGTAGTAGCGCGCATAATCAATCACAGCTTCGGCATGGTCGCCATTCATGTGAGCACAGATCCTTGCACTGACATCAGCGGTGATTTGATCTGAGCTCATAATTTGTGAGGGTGGAATTCTTTAGCTTAGAAATTGATGCACTTGTCGTTAGCCCTTCCTAGCAGCTTGTTAGCCAAAACGCTGCCATAGGAGTATCCCTAGTCGGATTGAACTGAAGCTCACATAGCTCGCCAGTAAAACGAATAGTCCAATCGCAATGCTTGCGCGAAGTTTGGTTGGCACTAATTCAGGGCAGAGGTTCTGATTCTTGCTTGGTCGCATTCAATTTGGCTTGTGGAGAGATTGCTTGCAGGGCAAGGTGGGCTACGCCGGCCGCTGGTGGGCTAGTGCAGGTCTTAATGGGTAAACCAAGGATCCGTTCTCTTAAACGACGCCATTGTCGGTTGCGGGCACCACCACCCAGGCTGATGATTCTCTTGGCAGGTGGTGCTCCTAGTGCCTTAAGGCATTGCCAGCCTTGGGCTTCGATGCGCGCGAGACCTTCTAGTAGGCCATGCAGGTAGAGGGAATCGCTCACAGGACGCGGCTCTAGCACTGGTTCCAGGTTGGGATCGTCAACTGGGAAGCGTTCACCAGGGCCTGGAAGAGGGCGCAGCAGCAGACCGCTGTCTGATTCTGGATTGATTTGACGGCTTAGTTCTTCGAGTTCGGCATCAGTGAACAGTTGTCGAAGAACAGCACCACCAGCATTGGAGGCTCCACCGCTGAGCCAGCGACCGCCAACGCGATGATTAGTGATGCCTGCACCAATGAGGGGAACTTCCACAAACCGTTTCAGCACAATGGTGCTACCTAAAACTGTGACGCCGTCGTCAGGGCCTGCATTGGCTGTCAGTACAGCAGCATTGGCGTCGGTGGTGCCTGCCACCACGAGGAGATCTTTTGGCAGGCATAGGTCTTTGGCCTGTTTAGCCGCCACAGTGCCCATCACTTTGCCGCTGGCAACGATCTCAGGCAGGCCCATCCATAAAGGTGACTTAGCGAAGCTGGTAGGCCAGCTTTGATTGATCAAATCCCAACCCAGGCGGAGGTTATTGCCCTCCTCTCCCCAGCGCCAATTACCTAGAAGCCAGCCGCTGACCCAGTCAGCTTGATGACGTAGCAGAACGTTCTCGCCGTGGTTGTTTATTAGTCGGAGTGCTCTTGCCAGGCTGCTGCTGATACTTGCAGCAGCCTGGCCATCTGAGCCAAGGCCGATGAGTGCTTCTTGCTGTTCCGGGCAGTTCAGGTAGTAGGGCAGGGCTGCACTAAGGGCTTCCCCCGTGCGATTGCAAGCCAGTAGGGTTCCTGAAGTGCCATCAACGGCGACAGCCTTCAGGGCCTGTCTGAGGCTTGTGGGCAGAGAGCGAATCAGCTCTGTGCAGCAGTTTTGCCAGTCTTTAGGGACCTCAAGCCCAGTTGAGTAGTTCGTTGCTGAGCTGTGGATGAGCTCTTGTTGTTCGTTTAGCACTGCCAGGCGTACGCCGCTGGTGCCCAGGTCGATACCTAGCACCAGCGGTGACTTATCCATGGCTTTAGAGGCTGCTTCCCTGCTGCAGTCGCTTGGCCTCGGCCTGAAGCAGATTGGAGGCCTTATCGGTTACATCTTCCCAAGGAAGGTTGAGATCAGGGCGGCCGAAGTGGCCATAGGCAGCGGTGTCTTGGTAGAAGCGGCCGCTGCGTTGCTGAGGCAGTTGACGCAGCTTGAATTGCTCGATGATGGCCCCAGGTCTTAGGTCGAAATGCTCTTGCACTAAGGCTGTGAGCTCGGCGTTGGTTACTTTTCCGGTGCCGAAGGATTCCACCAGGATCGATACGGGCTTGGCTACGCCAATGGCATAGCTGAGTTGCACTTCTGCACGCTGGGCGAGACCTGCTGCTACAAGACACTTGGCCACAAAACGTGCTGCGTAGGCGGCAGAACGGTCAACCTTGGTGGGGTCTTTGCCGGAGAAGGCTCCACCACCATGGCGGGCGTAGCCACCGTAGGTATCCACGATGATTTTGCGGCCCGTAAGGCCTGCATCTCCCTGGGGCCCTCCCACCACAAACTTGCCGGTTGGATTTACCAGAAAGCGGGTCTTTTCATGATTGGGCTTAAGGGGGAGGTCAGCAGTTGCTGGTTCTACAACCAGTTTCCAGAGATCTTTGGTGATCCGCTCACGGATTCCTTGTTCGTCGGAGATGCCTTCAACTTCTGCGGTGTGTTGCGTTGAGATCAAAATCGTGTCGATCGCAACGGGACGGTCGTTTTCGTAGACCACGCTTACCTGGGTTTTTCCATCAGGTAACAAGTAGTCCAGAGATCCGTCGTGGCGAACTGCAGCGAGTTGGCGTGCAAGCCGATGCGCCAGGCTGATTGGTAGGGGCATCAGCTCAGGGGTTTCGTCGCAGGCGTAACCAAACATGATCCCCTGATCTCCAGCGCCCACTTTGTCGAGAGGATCGCCTGCGTGGTCGTCGGCTTCATTAACCCCCTGGGCGATGTCGGGCGATTGCTGATCCAGGGCAACCAGCACTGCGCAACTGGTGGCGTCAAAGCCACCTGCTCGAGCACCGCTATAGCCAATTTCGCGGATTACGTTGCGCACCAGATGAATGAAATCAACCTGGGCGTTAGAGGTGACTTCGCCTGTGATTAGGCAGAGTCCTGTATTCACAACCGTTTCACAGGCCACTCGGCTGCTGGGGTCCTGGGCGAGTAATGCATCGAGCACTGCATCACTTACTTGATCACAGATTTTGTCTGGGTGCCCTTCTGTGACGGACTCAGATGTGAATACGTAGCTGCTCATGGAGAACTGAGGTTATGGGTAATTTTAGTGTCTGCCCTGACGCTTAACTCATTCCAGTGGTGAATTAGGTGTTGGTGTGCAGTCAGTGTTGGGGGTTGATTCCAGCCGGCCATGAAGCCAAGGCTGATTCCTATGCCGGCTTGACGTGCCATCTTGAGGTCGGAATCGGCATCACCAATCAGGGCGCATTGGGCAGGGGCTAAGCCAATCAAGTTGCAAAGTGCTTTAACGGCCTCAGGATTTGGTTTCGCAGGCTGATGTTCGGCACTCCAGATCTCAGATATGCTGTCATGAAGATTGTTTTGGTCCAGAAAGCTTTCAATCCCTGCAGATGTGTCATTGCTGATTACGGCGCAGATAACCCCTTTCGATCGAAGTGACTGCAAGAGGGAGCGCACACCCGGCAGTAGAGCACTTTTTCCCTCTGCGGAGGGAGCTTGATTTTTCAGGGCATCCACAGCAGCGAATATTTCATCAGCAAGGGCAAGGGCTTGCGGCCAGCTTTCGCCTAGTAGGCAGAAAACCGTTGCGGTGGAGATTAGGTTTTGATTCCTTGACGCCACGGCGATGGTGCCGCCGGGATGTATCCCTCGAGAGTTGACTCCATAGGCTGCAGAGAGAAGCTTCTTCAGCTGGGACACCTCATTGACGTTGAGATGTCCTCCGTGAAATCTCTGAACTGCTTGGTCGATTCTTCCCGTGGCCAGATCAACAAGATTGGGCTCGCTATGGGAAAGGGTGCCGTCCTTGTCAAACAGAACCCCTTGGATAGTGGCGATGGGCTTCTCCTTCAGCAATAGCTGGGCCATAGGCCTTGGGTTAAGGATTAATCGAGTGGGACAACCTCTGAATCTTCGCCTTCCTCGGCTTGTTCAAGCAGCATCTGCTTATAGCGTGCTGCCATTTCCTCAGCTTTGTCGAACACTTTCTGGGGATCTGTGAGCATATCGCCAGGCTCGGGCTCTAGGGCCTTGGTGGATAGGGAAATTCGCCCACGCTCCGCATCGAGATCGATGATCATCACCTTCATCTGATCATTCACATTCAGAACAGAGTGGGGAGTTTCGATGTGCTCGTGACTGATTTCAGAAATATGTAGCAGGCCACTTACGCCACCGATGTCGATGAAGGCGCCGTAGGGCTTGATGCCACGAACGGCGCCGATCACAACTTCGCCCACCTCGAGACGATTCATTTTCCGTTCAACTAGTGCACGGCGATGGCTGAGCACCAAGCGATTTCGTTCTTCGTCGACTTCAAGAAATTTCAAAGGAAGGAAGTCGGCGACAAGCTCTTCCTTGGGTTTGCGGGTGCTGATGTGTGATCCGGGGATAAAGCCTCGCAGGCCTTCCACCCTCACCAGGGCTCCGCCGCGATTGGTCGCAAACACTTCTGAATAGATAGTGGCATCTTCTTTTTGTAGCTGTCTCACTCGTTCCCAGGCTCGCTGGTATTCGATGCGACGGATTGAAAGCGAGAGCTGCCCATCTTCGTTTTCTTCACTCATGATGAAGAACTCGCGGATTTCTCCTGGTAGAAGTACGTCGCTGAGTCCCTCTACTCGATTGATCGATACTTCCTGTAGGGGCATGAAGGCAGCGGTTTTGGCCCCGATGTCAATCATGGCTCCCTTTGATTCAAGGGCAAAAACTGTGCCGTTGACAATGTCACCGGGCTTGAAGTTGTAGTCGTACTTACTTAGTAGTGATGCAAATTCATCAATGGTGAATCCTGCACCACTAAGGTCCTGCTTGGATGCCCTGCTGCTCGGGTCATCGGCCGTAGGAACATCCTCTGGAATGCTCAGGTCTTTTTCTGAAAGGGCTTCATGGATAGCTTCTGCTCCCTTTGAGATGGTATCTGCTGCCTCCTCGCTGCCACTGGATTCTGCAGTGGGGTCTGGAATTTGTTCTGTTGGCGTAGCAGACATTGTGAGATGGCGGTCTGCCTTGTGGCAGTGCGAAGGGAAATCCGACCGGCCCGCCGACCTTTCGGAATCGATGGATCACTCTACAGATTGGCTTCCCAATCTCAGCGAACAGCAGCAAGTTGCCCTTTGTTGTTGTGGATGCCTTCAAGGGCGGCTACGAAATCACTGATCCCACGGAACTGGCGATATACGGAAGCAAAGCGCACGTAAGCGACCTCGCTCATTCCGCAAAGTTGATCTAAAACCATTTCACCAATTTCGGCACTATTAACTTCGCGTCCACTTCTTTGCTGAAGTTGGAGTTCAAGTTCAGCAACCATCACCTCAAGCTTGTCTTGACCTAAACCGGTTTTTTCACACGCCAAGGTAAGGCCATGGAGGAGTTTGCTGCGATTGAAAGTTTCTCTATTGCCATTGCGTTTTACCACTGTGATCGGCACAGTTTCGACGCGTTCGTAGGTGGTGAAACGAAAGTTGCAATCCAAGCATTCACGGCGCCTTCTAACGCTTCGCCCAGTATCAGCGGCGCGGGATTCAAGCACCCGACTATCAGTATTTTGGCAGGAAGGGCATTGCATGCCCGCAAAACTCCAATGCTATTCAATTAATACTAGACAGTAATTCGTGCCTTGAGAAGACCCTCTTGAGCTGAAGTTTCAGAGCTTGGCTTTTTAACTCCTTTTTTTAGTAGTGAGAGTGAATGATTATTTGGATCAGGCGAGATCATCAGCCAGAGGTATTTAGGTATCGGCAGACATGAAAAAACCCCGCCTTGGCGGGGTTTTAAGAGAGTCTGGCTGATTTTATTTGCCGCTGTCTTTGCCGATCTTCGGCGGATCACGGAACGCAACCGCGAAGAACAGCGTGACAACGACCAGGGCCATTAGAAGGGTGTAAGCGAAAGCGTCCATTGAAAGTCTCCGTAGGTTCGATCAGCTGAGGGTGTGGTTTCAGGTAATGGGCTTTAGGTTTGCCCAGGAACGCGACGAGTGGAAGCGTCACCCAGTTTTTTGAACACACCGAATTCAATCTGGTCGCCAAGGTCTGGGTCAATACCAGCGAACACGTCGCGGTATAGGGTCCGAGCTGCATGCCACCAGTGACCGAACAGGAAGATCAGCGCAAAGTTGACGTGAGCAAAAGTGAACCAGCCACGAGGTGAGCTGCGGAAGACACCGTCTGAGCTATAGGTCTCGCGGTCGAAGGCAAAGGCTTCACCAAGTTGAGCCTTACGAGCAAGGCGCTTGACATCAGCAGAATCGCTGAAGGTTTTGCCATCCATGGAACCGCCATAGATAGTGGCGGTAACACCCTGCTGCTCAAAGGAATTCTTTGCTTCAGCACGGCGGAAGGGTATGTCAGCACGCACGACGCCGTCTTGATCCTCGAGCAACACAGGGAAGTTCTCGAAGAAGTTGGGGATGCGACGTACTTGCAGATCATTGCCTGCCTTGTCTTTGAATGTGATGTGGCCGAGCCAGCCAGTAGGAAGGCCGTCGCCATTAACCATGGCGCCAACTCGGAACAGACCACCCTTGGCGGGGCTGTTTCCTACGTAGTCGTAGAAGGCAAGTTTCTCTGGGATTGCTTCATAGGCAGCCTGTTGGCTTGCGCCTTCATCCATCGCTGACTGGACACGACGGTTGATTTCTGCTCTATAAAAATTTTGATCCCATTGATAACGGGTAGGGCCAAATAGCTCAACAGGCGTGGCTGCAGAGCCGTACCACATCGTTCCTGAAACTATGAAAGCGATTGCGCATACTGATGCGCAAGCACTGGCTAGAACTGTTTCGATGTTGCCCATGCGTAGGGCTTTGTAAAGCCGTTCCGGTGGGCGATTGAGCATTTGGAAGTGGCCACCAAGGAATCCGAAGATGCCTGCAGCAATGTGGTTCGCCACAATGCCGCCTGGACTGAAGGGGTTAAATCCTGCAGCCCCCCACTCAGGTGAAACTTTCTCCAAGTGACCGGTTAGGCCATAAGGATCAGATACCCACATCCCTGGACCCCATAGTCCGGAGAGATGGAAGGCTCCAAAGGTGAAACAGATGAAGCCAGCGAGGGTGAGGTGAATGCCGAAGATTTTTGGGAAGTCCAGCACTGGTTCATTGGTGCGTGGGTCTTGCCAAAGATCAAGATCCCAGTAGGTCCAATGCCAGATAGCGGCCAGCATCAACAGGCCACTGAAAATGATGTGAGCAGCAGCAACGCCTTCGAAGCTCCAGAGGCCTGGATCAACGCCGGTTTCACCGGTGATACTCCAGCCGCCCCAGCTGCCAGTGATGCCGCAGCGGGCCATGAAGGGCATGACATACATGCCTTGCCGCCACATGGGGTTTAGGACGGGATCCGAAGGATCGAAGACAGCTAGTTCGTAGAGGGCCATGGAGCCGGCCCAGCCGGCTAACAGGGCTGTGTGCATGAGGTGCACGGCCAGAAGTCGGCCGGGGTCGTTGATAACGACTGTGTGCACCCGATACCAGGGCAATCCCATGGGTCAGGTTCTGGGGAACGAAACGAAGCTGCTAATGCAGCCAGACCCGCAGATCGTAAGACGTGATCATTAAGTGTGGAGAAGGTTGTCGCTAGCTGCAACGTGAATTGATACGGGAGCGGCTCTTTTGGACACGCTGTGGCGGTATGTCGAGCTTCCTCTGGCAGGGCTTGGCGTAGACGATGAGCTTGGTTACAAACTGCAATGCCTCGCTTGAGACAAAATGGATTGTCTTTTGCGTTCCGGATCTATGCCCATCATTCGTTTTGTTCGGGAAGACAAGGATGTCGAGTGCAAACCAGGTGAAAATCTCCGGGAGGTGGCCCTAAGGGAGGGAATGCAGCTCTATGGGCTGAAAGGACAGCTGGGGAATTGTGGCGGCTGTGGTCAGTGCATAACTTGTTTCGTGGCGATCGAAGGAGAGACGGCCCCCGGGGCACTTTCGCCTAGAACTGCAGTTGAGGAGGCCAGGCTCAAGCGACGTCCAGATAATTGGCGGCTTGCTTGTCAAACCCTTGTTCAATCGTCGGTGATTGTGCTGACTCGGCCACAGGTAAGTCTTGGTAACAGCAAGGCTCGTCTGGAAGCGGCACGGGCGCAAAACTTGCCTTAAGGGGCAAGCTGCTGGCTCGATTCAGAGCTCCCAGAAGACGAGAAATCAGCGGCTTTTATGCCGCTTTTGCTGCTACGCCCGATGACGAGGCCTTGCCAGATAGCAGTTTCGGTAGCTGGCGGGTGATACCTTCCCTCTGTAACCCTTTGCGGCCATGGAAACAAACAACCTCGGCTTCCTCGCCACCCTTCTGTTCGTTGCGGTTCCGATGTTGTTTCTGATTGGTCTCTATATCCAGACCAACAGCAACAAAGGCTGAGCAACTTCTTGGGGATTTAAAGGCCCCATTAGTTGCCAGCTCAACGGAGCTCTTGTTCCTGGGCAATCAGGACAAGAGCATGTTCATCAACTTTGAGTTGAGCCCTCTCACCTCATCGCCAATAAGCTTGTCGAGGCCCACAAGGCCCTCGATTAAAAGCTTGGTGGCTAATTTGACTTACAATTGCAACTAGGGATGAGCTCGTTCAATTCGCCACATTGAGCACTTCTTTTCGGCTTGCCTGGCCTGATGGTTTTGTTCATTGATGGAGGGGCTGTTTGGTTTATGGCGGACTGTTCTAAGCAAATCCGCGGTAAATGGAACAGAAGGCTGATTTTGAGCTCTGATAGACCTTGCAGCGTTCTCTCTATTTCGGCGATCTACTCCTTGCTGAGTTGTTAATCGAGAGGTTCAAGAAAAAGATGCTGCAGAAAGGTTTAGAGCAGCATCTGGCCCTAATTCTGGGAGTCTTGAATTGGTGATGGAGAGTCTTAAGGCCCAGCCTTGGAAGCTGTGCAAACGGGTGTTGCCTCAGCACACAGACCACGGTGGGGTGATGTGGCATGGCGCTTATGTGGCATGGCTGGAGGAGGCTCGAGTGGAAGCCTTGGCTCAGGTTGGTTTGCCCTATGAAGTCATCTCCTCTGAAGGCTTTGAGATGCCTGTGGTTCGTCTAGAGATCAACTATCGCCGCGCACTTAATCATGGCGAGAAGGTAGTGCTGGAGAGTTGGTCTTTGCCCCGTCAGGGGGTGCGTTGGCCCTGGCGCACAATCTTTTTGACGGAGGAAGGCGATCGGGTGGCTGAGGCTCAGGTGGATCTTGTGCTGCTTAGCCTCATTGGCTCCGCAAGGCGAGTGCTACGCAAGCCCCCAGAGCCTTTGGCAACAGCGTTGCAGCAGCTCCGGCAGGGCCCTGAACCGCAATTGTGAGATGATTAGTTCAGGTGTACTATTACGGTTGTGGATTGTCGGCATTGGTGGTGGCTCTGGAGTCGTTGCGCAGGGATTGGACCTATCAGGATGGGGCAACTTGAGGCAATAGGTCTTGATTACGAGGCCAGTCTTGAGGAGTTATGGACTTGGCCTGAGCAGAGGCTGCAGAAGGCGCTTCCCTGGCCAGCTCATTTGTTCAAAGCGTTGGAGCTCTATCGCAGTAAGTGGGGAGCATCCCCACAGATCGACTTGCCGGAAGAGGCTTTGTTGCCTATGGATCTGCTTTGGCCGGGAGGATTTCTTGCCTTGAAGCGCCCTCCGCTGGCGCTCTTCTGGCAGGGTCGACAGGAGCTTTTGTCGTGCCTTGGGGCCCGCAAGGCGGTAGCAATTGTGGGTACGCGGCGGGCCTCGAACCATGGGCTGCGGATGGCCAAAGCACTGGGGAGTGCTTTGGCGCAAGCAGGTTGGCCTGTAGTAAGTGGCCTGGCTGAAGGCATCGATGCGGCGGCACATCGCGGTTGCTTGGAGGCCTGCGGTGCTCCTGTGGCTGTGCTTGGAACACCTTTACAGCGTGTATACCCTCAGCAGCACGATGAGCTTCAGGCTTGTGTTGCGACTGATGGTTTGTTGATTACCGAGCAACCCAAACATGCTTCGGTCACTCGTGGTTCTTTCGTTGCTCGCAATCGCCTACTGGCGGCATTTGTGAAGGCTGTGGTGGTTGTTGAGTGCCCAGAGGGAAGTGGCGCTCTGATTACAGCGCGGCGGGCTGTAGAGCAGCACTGTTCACTTTTGGTAGTACCTGGAGATGCGAGGCGCTGGTCGGCCCTCGGCAGCAATGCTTTGTTATTGGATCAGGCCTCACCTTTGTTAAGCCCTGAAGCGCTCATTGATCAGCTTGGTGTGGGGCCCCTGGAGATTCCCTCCCCCATGGTTGCCTGTGATTTGTCTGATCCTCGATCTAGCTCACGAACCGGCCAGCATGGCGATACAGCACTTTTGCAGGCCATTGGCGATGGGGCGTTCTTGGAGGATTTGATTACTTGTCTTGATGTTTCTTCGACGCGATTGATCGAACAATTGCTGCAGCTTGAATTACAGGGGGTGTTGGTAGCCGAGCCTGGGTTGCGTTGGCGTTTGGCTTAGCGTCTTTCTATGGCATTGCTGGAGTTTTCCGCAGCAGAGCTACTGGCTTGGCGTCGCGCGCAGTTGGCGGAAGGAGGCCGTGCAGTCGATCTCGACTGGTTGCTTGATTTGGGCGGAGGTTTGCGTTGGAGCGTTTTGCAGCAGCTACATCTAGATCCACTGCGTTCAGTTGTACTTGAGAGATCCTTGGAGCAGTTGGCAATTATTTGGAAGCAGCATCTAGACAATTCCATTCCTCTTCAGCACTTAGTTGGTTGCTGTCCATGGAGGGATGTTGTCTTGGAGGTCAGTGCAGCGGCATTGATTCCTCGCCAGGAGACTGAACTGTTGCTGGATTTTGCGTTGCCAGGATTGGCCCAGCAGCCTTTCGGTCGCTGGGCCGACTTAGGTACGGGCTCAGGGGCAATTGCTGTGGCATTGGCTCGCGCCTTACCCGATTGGAGAGGTCATGCAGTGGATTGCAGTAGGGAAGCTTTGGCTTTGGCGGAACGGAACTTGCAAAGGTTTGCTCCCCATGCCTCATGGCAGCTGCATCACGGCAGTTGGTGGGAGCCTTTACGGCCTTGGTGGGGTGAGCTCAGCCTCGTATTGACCAATCCTCCCTATATCCCTGATGCCGAATTGGCTCAACTTGAGCCTGTGGTTCGCGACCATGAGCCTCATCTGGCGCTATGCGGTGGTGCCGATGGGCTCGAGGCATGTCGCCATGTCATTGATGGAGCCATGCAGGCTCTCCGGCCTGGGGGTTGGCTTCTCATGGAACATCACCACGATCAGAGCGATGCTGTGCTTGCTCTGATGCGGCAGCAGGGTTTGCAGGAAGTGGCTTACAAGTCTGATTTGTTGGCTATTCGGCGCTTTGCCATCGCTCGGCATCCTGAACACAACTACAAATAATGGAGCTTTTGCCAACGGCTGTTTTTGAAGCCAGTGTCTTGGCATCCAGGTTGAAAGCTGGTTCAGCGGCCTTATTACCTACAGATACCTTGCCCGCCTTGGCGGCTGCTCCAGATCATGCTGCACAGTTGTGGACCCTCAAGCGTAGGCCTAGCGATAAACCTCTGATCCTTATGGGAGCTAGTTCTGATCAGTTACTGGAGCTGACTTCACCACTTGCCTTTGAGGATGCCTGCTTGATGGCCAAGCGTTATTGGCCAGGTGCCCTAACACTTGTGCTGCCGGCTTCGGGAATGGTCGCTGAGGCTCTAAACCCTGGAGCGTTCACGCTTGGGGTTCGCGTACCTGATTGCGGAGTTATTAGGAATCTGCTTGAGCGAAGCGGGCCGTTGGCAACTACTAGTGCCAATTTGACTGGCTTTGCTCCTACATGCTCAGCAGAGAAGGCCGCTGCTTGTTTCCCTGGATTGCCTGTGTTGGGGCCAGTGCCATGGCCAGTTCCTTCTGGTTTGGCCAGCACGGTGTTGGCTTGGCAAGGTGCTGGTTGTTGGCATGTGCTGCGACGTGGAGCTGTGTTGCCAGAGCTTTGAAATGATCTTCAAATCAAGGAATCTTGACGATAAGAAAAACTATCTAAATCAAGGTCAAAGCAGATGCCCATTTCTAGTAGATAGCCTTAGTGAAGCTGAACTTCCCTCACTAGTTTGATTTGAGGATGCCGGTTATTAGTGCTGAGCTGAGTTCGGTAACAGCTAACACTTTTGCTTAATAGCCTCCTAGTCACGAATGCTTGCTCGTGTTATCCAGTTGAGTTCATCTAGTTCGTGCTTGAACGCACCAATATTTTTTTCACAGCTCTTGCGAAGTTCATCTAGTTGAAGGTATCTTTTGCTATCGGTTTCGATGTTATTCATCTGAGCGGTTAGGCTGTAAAAATCTTTCCAGCAATCTTTCAAGACATCACTGAGTTCAAACCCTCTACTGAGCTCAGACCTCGAGAGTTTTGTCAGCTCCACTGATTGCCTTAATATGTAATTGAATTATATGGATGCCAATACTGGGCCGCAACTGTCTTACTTTATATTCGCTCAGGTTTTCAGTTCGCGTGATGTCTATTTGCCGTGTTTTTAAGTGTATCTATATAGTCTTCGCTCCCTGCTTTTTAGAGAGATTTTGACAGCATGATAATGCCATGCGACCCTCTAGCCTTGGCTATATTATGGTGCGCGTGTACAGAAGCTTTGATAGTAGATTGGCCTAGGGATTGATCCAATTAGCGATTGCTTCTGGATGTAATACTGGCTATTTGCCATTTGCTTTAAGAGCTTTAAGTAAATAGCAAGGTAAAGTCATATGAAGTGGTTGATTTGAGAACTTCTTTCAATCTATCGCTTGAATTGGATAACTCTTTATGCATCTGGTGCTATGGAAATATATATGGATATAGTCAGCGAAAATCCCCTTGCCAGTAAATCTTTAGCCTGGTTGGCTTTCTTGTTCGACTAGGGCGTCAATCCTGCTCAAGCAATAAGTGCTAACTGCAAACCATACGAGTTTCATCCTTAGCGTCTCTTCGTTGTCGAATTCATCTTCCAGGTCAGAGTCTTTATATCCAGTTTCCTCTATTATTTTGTGGATTTCAGCTTCAAAATGTTCATAAAGATAGTCGAGCTCCCAGACTTCCCTAAAGCCATCAAATCCTGCGGAAATGCCTTGATGATTAATCTCTTTTATTTCTTGTGAATCAGTGAAACGATGATCTAGAAACTCTATGAATGTCAATGCTTTACCTCTTGCTTTGCTGAGATCGTAGCAATATTTTTAGTTTCAGGCCAGTCTGAAATTGAGGAAGTATTGATAATGGAAATATTATTATTAAAAATCTTGCGCTTGAATCAGAGCCATTCCCTTTTGGTTGTTAGTTGTTGCATTAGGGATGATAGCCGATGATTAATATCTATTTCTTGTATTTTAGTGTTTAACAATTTACCTGACTGTAGCGCCTTTATTGTGCTTTTGGCCTTGGTCTAATGCTGGGCTTAGCCGAGCAAACTTAAGTGTCGTATTTATTGGTCTACGCTGGAAGCATTATCTTTTTTGGCTTTATTTGGTTCGCCTGTTGTCACACCATTGCTTTGCTTATTTTGCAGCTGATCTAAGTATAGATTCATTATTTGGCTAGGCCTTGCTTTGCTGAATTGATTAATTCCCCTTTGCAGCTGTAAGCCTTGGAATTGCGTTGATTGTTGATTTTCTATTTCCTTAAGCCAACCAAGCTTTGATCTGGCTTGGAAGTTGGCATCTCTTTGAGGGAAGGGTTAAAACCTAGAGGTCGGTTCCAGGCTTTGTTTGGGTACGGCGATAGCAATTTGGCTATTTTGTATCGATGCTCATCTGCTTCCTCCAAAGTGCACACAGTCACCTCTTAATGGCTGTGGGTTCTAAGCAGCAAGCCCTATAGCCCATGTTTTGGTTGATCGGCTTGGTATTGCTTCTTCACGCCAGCTTTCATTGGCTGTTAGAGCCGCTGACTGTGATCAGTACTCCGATATTCGAACTTCGAGGCTTGGGTTGGCTGTTGTTGTTGATTGGAGCTTGGTTGCTTGCTGGTCAGGTCAAAGGTGAAGGCTCAAGTTAATGGCTGAGCAGAAACAGCAGCTGCGCTTAGGTCGCTGGATTATTGCCATCGCGTAACTGACTTGTTTCGGAGCAGTTTCTTGTTGGCCAGCTGGCCTGCTCTCAATAATGGATTTGCGATGCCGGCTAGCGGATTTGAACCGATGACCTTCGCTTTACAAAAGCGCTGCTCTACCACTGAGCTAAGCCGGCAATCAAGGAACTTTAACGACCGGGATGGGTACTCGAGCTTGATCGTTGGCAATCACCCACAACGTGAGTTCGAGTCGGCTGCTACAGCCGGTTTTTGCGAGGGCATGACTGATGTGACTCTCTATCGTTCGTGTACTGAGGATCAGTTTCCGGGCAATGGCACGGTTGCTTAAGCCCTCAAGCAACAACGTCACTACTGATTGTTCAGCAGGGCTAAAGAGTTTGATCCCTGCTGAATTCAGCAAGTTAAGGGGGTTAGGTTTGCTTAAGGACTGCATGGCAGCAAGACAAAGGTAATTGCCTTGAGGATTCCCCTTCTCTGGCTTATTCCGTTTCTTCAGCAGGTGGAGCGGACTTTTGTTCTTCAGTAGGTGGAGGGGTCTCTTGTTCTTTAGCAGCCAGTGTGGAGGCTTCTTGTTTTGGAGGTGGTGGGGATGCTTGGCCGTTGCTGAGTTTTTTAGCTTTTGAACGCTTGATCGGCAAGTTGGCGACTAAGGCCGTCATGCGATCTTCTGTTTCCAGGCTGACTTCGCCTTCATCTAGGTCAATTTCAACGTACTTAGCAACTACCTCAAAGATCTCGCGTCGCATTTGATCGAGCAGTTCTGGGCTCAGATCGCTGCGGTCATGGGCAAGCACTAGTTGCAGGCGGTCCCTTGCTGTTTTGGCACTGGCCGGTTGACGGCCCAGCAATTTGTCGAGGATGTCTCGCAGGGTGGTACTCATTTCTTCAGAAGATCTTCGTTTGCATCAAACGCCACATCTTGTCGCGTAGCCCAAGTCCCTCCTTGGCCGGATCGATCAGAGGAATATCCTCCCCTTGTAGTCGACGCGCAATGTTGGAGTATGCCCGAGCTGCGGGAGTCTTGCTGTTGCTAAGGGTGAGCGGTTCGCCGCGGTTAGTGCTCACAATTACCTGTTCATCCTCTAGTACCAAACCAAGTAAGGGCAGGGCGAGGATATCGGTCACGTCGTCTGCAGCCAGCATTTCTTGATTGGCCATCATCTTTGGACGCACCCTGTTGAGAACTAGTTGAATAGGCTTTACTCCATGGGTATTCAGTAAGCCGATCACGCGATCGGCATCGCGTACTGCTGAAACCTCAGGAGTTGTGATCACAATTGCTTCTTTTGCTGCCGCAACTGCATTTTTGAAGCCGTCTTCAATTCCCGCCGGGCAATCAATTAGTACATAGTTGAATTGCTCGGCAAGCATCGTGGCAATGCGCTGCATGTCTTCTGGTTTGAGCCACTCGAGCATGCGGGGGTTGCCGGCAGGCAGCAGGGAGAGGTTTGGCTCCTGCTTGTGTTTGACCAGGGCCTGATCAAGTCGGCAGTTCTCCGCCAGTACTTCCTGGGCGGTGTAGACGATTCGATTCTCCAGACCAAGCAATAGGTCAAGGTTTCGCAGGCCAAAATCGGCATCCAACACAACTGTGTTGACCCCAAGCCTGGCAAGAGCGATGCCCAAGTTGGCGGTGAGGGTGGTTTTGCCGACGCCTCCTTTTCCGGAGCAGATCAGAATGGTGCGTGTCGTTGGCGCCACGGGCCATTAAAAAGTTCTTTAAGCCTAATTGGCTTAGTCAATAGGCCCAAAAGAAATGGGCCAAGGTTTGCAATGGAACAAATTGGCTGCGCTGATCGTGGTTTTACCCAGAGGCTTAACCATCAAGTGCATCTAGTACTTAATGGTGATCAATCAACTGTTGAATGTTTTGGCTCTGGCAGGTTCGATCATGATTGTTCCGCCCTCAATGCGAGCTTCTTCTGCCAATCCAGGTTGGGGTTGATCTTCAGGGCCACGGGCTACGGCATCGGCAATGCGCAGTTGGAGTGGCCTGAGTTGTAGGGCTACGATTTTTGCTTGGGTATCGCCGTCTTGTCCAGCGTGAGCAACGCCTCGTAGCCGGCCCCACACCATCACATCGCCTCCAGCGGAAATGCGTGCGCCGGGGTTTACATCCCCAAGCAACAGCACATCGCCTTCTGCGCTCAGATGGTCTCCTGAGCGCAGGGTGCCCTCATGAAATAGCAGTCTGGGGGGCGTATTTGGATTGGGTTGTGTATCGGTGGAGGTCACTTTGGTGTGGCTTCCCTGTTGAGGTTCTAGATAACTTTGATAACCCAGAGCAGCAGCGCTGACAATGGTTTCTCGAAAGTTGGCGTGAATTCTGGTTAGCGTCACTCCAGTTTTTTCCAGCAATTCGCTTAGCTGCTGCAGGTCTCGGCAGCCAAGTCGCCAGTCGCGGCAATCGAGTTCAGTAGGTCTTGGCTCAAGTTGATTGAGCTTGGCCGGCAGTGAATCCCACCAATGAGCTTCTCGGCACCAGGGGAGTGTGAGGCGTTGTATTTCATCGCTTACCTCCATCGCCAGTTCCCTTGTTAGATCAGGCCTTCAGATCAGGACGTTAGATCAGTCTGTGTTTTGCTTGGTGAGCTCAACTTGGAGCTCTTCATGGATCTCCCGTGGATGAATCAACCATGATGAGTCGGCTGGAGTAATCAAGCTTGCTATCAGTGGGGACGCCTGCTCGAGGGCGCGTAATTGTTTCCCATCCCAAAGGCGTAACCCACCTCTATAGGGGTGGTAACCGTGGTGCTGTTGATGACGTAATCCACAGCAGAGTGAGGGATCTAATCCTTGGCGCTCGGCTAATTGCCTAGCCAGCGTTAGGGTTTTTAGCTGGTTACTGCGGCTGAGGTGCTCTACCGCCAGGGCTTTAAGTAGATGTCGATTAAGGAAGCGATTGCAGAGTTGAGCGAGAGGCTCAGGCCCTTCTTCTTGCCAACGCAGCAGGTGATAGCCGGTGCGCAGATCATCATTGGCAAGAAATGTTTCGAGATTTAGTTCATCGATATTCCATAGCCAGGTGGCCATGGTTTTGTCGGCCCAAACATCGGCAGCTCCGAGTTGGCGGGCAGTAACTACCACTTGCTCAAGTAGCCAGTTGCAAACAACATTGAGACGGTGGTTGTAGACACTGCGGTACATCAGGTTGCGTATGACCAGGTAGTGCTCAACTGCCATTAGGCCTTTTGGATGAATAGCAATGTCTCCATCAGGTGCCAGGGTGAGAGCAGAGAGGATCCTCTCGAGATCTAGCTGGCCATATCGGGTACCTGTGCTGTGGCTGTCGCGCAGCAGATAATCGAGTCGGTCGCAGTCGAGTTGGCTGCTGACTAGAGCCTTGATTGCTCCTCGAGGCGTGCGGCCCCGCTCAAGAAGTTCTGCTACCTCATCAGCTGTGCCCGCTGCGTAGGCCTCAAGGGGGTTTCTGATGCTGGGATGTTCTCTCACCACCCGTGCCGACCAGCTTTCGTGGACTAGGCCGAACATCTCTTCGCCGGTATGGCTAAGGGGGGTATGTCCGAGGTCATGAAGTAGGGCAGCCCCATAGAGCAGGCCACGATGTTTTTCTAGGTCTGCATCGAACTGCAGCAACCTTTCCAGGGCCAGGCGCGCTATATGGAACACCCCGAGGGAATGGGTGAAGCGACTGGACTCAGCGCCGTGAAAGGTAAGGAAGGCTGGGCCAAGTTGACGGATGCGGCGCAGACGCTGAAATGGCTCCGCATCGATCAACTTCATCACCATTGCCTCTGCTGCATCGCTGGAGTTGAGGGAGACACCGCGATGGAGAGGATCTTGATATGTGCGCAGGCTCATAGATCATCAAGATTCGGCTCAATTGCTAGTTGAACCGCTTCAGCAGTATCTAGTTGGGCTTCTTTATCGGCCTCTTCAGCACTAACTAATTGGGCCTTCAGATCACGGTCTAGCTGTGCATCCATCCAGAGCTCAGCATCATGTAGCCAACGGTCTTCTTCACTGCCAGGGTCGAGTGGTTCCGGAGCATCCAGAGTTCTATCCGGCTCGATGCCTTGGTTTTGAATGTCTTGGCCGTTTGGGGTCAGGTATCCGGCCACAGTCACGGCCAGACCACTGCCGTCGCTCAGGTTGGTAAGCGTTTGGATTAGACCTTTGCCAAACGTGCGGCTGCCAAGCAGTTGGGAGCGATCGTTGTCTTGCAGAGCTCCGGCCAGGATTTCACTTGCGCTGGCAGTACCTCCGTTCACCAGAGTCACTATTGGACCGTCATAAAGGGTTTCAACGGCAGAAGGGATTGCTTCGTTAATGCCCTCTCGGTTGCGTGTCTCGACGATTGGAGCGCCGCTCAGGAAGTCATCGGCTACGGCTAGGCCAGAGCTCACTAAGCCGCCGGAGTTATTTCGCAGATCCAGAACAAGACCTTCAATCCCTTTCTCTGAAAGCTCTTGCAGTGCTTCTTTGACCTGTTCGGGCACTCCTTCGCTGAACTGGGTTATGCGCAAGTAGCCCAGGGTGTGTGTAGTACTTCTTAGCCGGCGGGTACGAACTGGTCTGAGGTCTACGCTGCGCCGCTCCAAGGTGACTTCTTCAATGGAACCGTTAGGGGGTTGCAGCATGACTACGACTTGCGTTCCGACTTCGCCCCTAAGCCTTGCCGCTGTGGCTTCGAGCCCAAGGCCCTTGGGTGACTCGCCATCCACGCTTATTAAGGCTGTGCCGCTGATTACGCCTGCATCGGCGGCGGGGGATCCTTCAAGGGGGGAAATAACAACTATCTCCCCATCCTCAGCTCGGGCACCAAGCTGTAGGCCAACGCCGTTGATCTCGCTGCCGAGATTGGTCGCCTTTATGGCGTTGTAATCCTGTGGCCTTAAAAGTCTCGTATAGGGATCTTCAAGCGGCAGCAGCATCGCCTCAATGGCCGCATAGGCCTCGTCACTGCTGTTAATCGGTTTCGCTAAAGCCTGTTCTCGCAGTCTTCGCCAGTGCACTTGATCGAATTTGGCTGGGTCCAGATAGGCCTGGTTGACGAGGCGCCAGCTTTCAACAACTAGTTGTTGGGCGTCACTTAACGCAATGGCTGGTGGCGCCATCAATAGGGCGCATAGCCCAAGGCTAAGCAGCGCAACTAATAGTCTTCCCAGTGGATGTGACCGGTAATTAGTAGTCAGCAACATTAGCTTCATCCCTGGTGCTGTCCCTGGAGGACGTTAAGTAGACTCTCGCAATCCGGACCCTCATTTGCATGGCGAACTCCTCACCTGTCTACGACTGGTTTCAGGAACGTCTTGAGATTCAGGCTATAGCTGATGATGTCAGCTCCAAGTACGTCCCCCCCCACGTCAATATTTTCTATTGCTTAGGCGGGATCACGCTGGTGTGCTTCCTGATTCAATTCGCGACTGGTTTCGCGATGACCTTTTACTACAAGCCCACAGTTGCTGAGGCTTATAGCTCTGTCTCATACCTCATGACTGATGTCAGCTTCGGCTGGCTGATTCGCTCTGTGCATCGCTGGAGCGCCTCGATGATGGTGCTGATGCTGATCTTGCACGTTTTTCGTGTGTACCTCACTGGAGGCTTTAAGCGTCCTCGAGAGCTGACATGGGTCACCGGGGTGATCATGGCAGTGATCACTGTTTCTTTTGGTGTAACCGGTTATTCACTTCCTTGGGATCAAGTTGGTTACTGGGCTGTGAAGATCGTTTCCGGAGTGCCGGCGGCGATTCCTGTGATGGGTGATTTCATGGTCGAATTGCTTCGTGGTGGAGAGAGCGTTGGTCAGTCCACCCTGACTCGCTTTTACAGCCTTCACACTTTTGTGCTGCCTTGGTTGCTCGCCGTATTCATGCTGATGCACTTCCTGATGATCAGGAAGCAAGGCATCTCAGGTCCGTTGTAAGCAACACCGCAGATAGATCTGCTACTTCATGCGTCGTTAAATCTGAGTTCGACGCTTCTTTTATTACGCTCGTCATTCGGCCTCACCTCCCATGCACATTTTTAAGAAGCCTGACTTCTCTGATCCCAATCTGAGGGCCAAATTGGCCAAGGGCATGGGGCATAACTATTACGGTGAGCCTGCCTGGCCGAATGATCTCCTTTACATCTTCCCAGTGGTAATTCTGGGCACTATTGCTTGCTTGGTAGGCCTTGCGGTGCTTGATCCCGCCATGTTGGGCGATAAAGCAGATCCTTTCGCTACTCCCTTAGAGATCCTTCCTGAGTGGTATCTCTATCCTGTTTTCCAGATTCTTCGTGTAGTTCCTAACAAGCTGCTTGGCATTGCATTGCAGACCCTTGTTCCTCTTGGGTTGATGTTGATTCCATTCATCGAAAACGTTAATAAGTATCAGAATCCATTCCGTAGGCCAGTGGCTATGGCGTTTTTTCTATTCGGAACGGTGATGACTATTTACCTCGGCATTGGCGCTTGTCTTCCCATCGACAAGTCACTGACTCTGGGCTTGTTTTGAATTTTTTGTAAAAGTCTATTTTCGCAATCAGCCCGGCTTCAAGCCGGGCTTTTTGTTGGCTATTCCTGATGATTTGGCAAAAGTTCATCGAGATCAAGCCACAACACGTCGTCGGGACAGACGCGTAGCAGGTGATGGAGAAGTAAAAAACCCACCATGGTCCAGGTTTGGTACGTTCTCGATTGCTGACCTACCCACGTCCCCGTTGGTCCATCGAAGTATTCAGCCCACTTTTGACGTGGTAGCTGGTTTAGTTGGCTCCAGTAGCACTCCTCTAGCAGGGCACGCATTTCGCCCATCAGCAGTACATCTGCATGGGGATGTCGCCGTTCGTGCAGCAGGATTGAGGCTCCGAAGAACCAGAGCAGGCTGGGCCAGTGACCGCCGTTGTGATAGCTCCATGGCCAGTTTTTTGGGTCTGAACCTGTCTTGTTCTGCCATTCAGCACCATCCATTGGCGGATGGCAGATGCGCATAGGCATCTGAGCCATCAGATGGTGTCGGTTGTGGAGCACCAGTCGGAATAGAGCACGTTGCTGGGGGGCAGTGAGCACTCCAAATAGGCAGGCCAGAGAGTTCCCGAGGCTGTAAAAACGGAAATCAGGTCGTCCGGTGCGGATATTGCCGATCAGATAGCCGCCACGGTTTTCAAGCCAGTCTTGAAGCCAGTCTGGAACAACCTGTGGTTGCACATTGAACTCGTTGTGGTGCTGGTTATCGCCGTATTGCTCTGTGGGTCTGCGCCGCAGCACCTGCATCGTCTTACTTGTTACCCAGTAGTGCTTAAGCAGAAATTGGCGTAGATCATGCACCCACTGGCGGGTGAGCAGTAGGCGTTGGTCGAGCAGTCGGCTGACACTGTTTTTGCGGCTTAGCTCCATCAGCTCGATGCAGCTGCGCAGGCTTGCATAGAGCAATACCTCCACTTCAAGTGGTGCGCCCCAAACATCCATGGGCCGGTCAATCATGAAGGAGCAGTCCTGCACAAATAGAACTGGGGTGCCTTCGAAGGTTGGATGAAGGACCAAGTCGAGCATCAGTTGCACGCCGCGTTGAACCTTTTGGCTGGTAGCGAAGCTGTGATCGCCGCTGCGCTTTACATACAACCAGCACAAAATTGGCCACCAAAGGCTTGCATCCACTGATGTGATCCGGCCGATGGAGCGCTGTCCGTAGTCGGCGATGAGTTCGCCTTGCTCCTCCACGAAGCTGGTAGGGAACACCCCACGGGTCTGATAGGTGGTGCTTTGTAAATCCAGGCAAACACTGAGGAATTGCTTCACCACGTCGTAACGCTTTTGGGTGAGCAGGTAGATCATCACCGGCGCGTTATCGCGCAGGAAGATCTCCTCGTAGTTGAGAGGTTTGTTGTGGGGTTGATGCTCTAGAGCCGCCACACTGCCTGCCACAGTGCCGCCTATTTCGATCAGCGTGCGTTCGAAATGCTCCTTAACCCGTTGCACCACCTGATCTTCATTGGAGTTGGGACGTACCCTCTGGTTCTGTTGGTTGAAACGTCCTGCCATGGATTGATTTGCGATCCCTTTTGGCAAACGCTAGTGATGGCAGCCAATAAGAACAGTGGAAGCAACTATGGAGATGCGCACAGTTTTAGAAACATTGCTCAAGGGGGGGTAAATGAGCTATGTTTTTGGACTGCGCGAGGGGCTGAGCCCTGTAGCGCAACCCACGTGGTTCCAAGAGCGAAAGCTTGAGGTGTCAGTGGGTACTTACAAGAGCAGAGGAGCAATCCACTGGTGTTGTAGGTTTCATAAGCGGTCGCAAGATCGCAGCGCCTGACACTCCTTTAAGAGGGAGTGGAGGAGCAGAACCTGGACAACTTAAAAGTTTAGGAACCGACGCTTTTGTCGCGTTTAGGCCTCAAGAGAAGCTGTCAAAAGCTGATCTAAGGGTTTGAGCAGATATGCGATGAGAGTGTGAGGTCCCGTCAAAAGAAATCAGTTGCAGAAACCTGTTGCGGCATTGATTTTGGCTCTCACGGGCGAAATTTGATGTGTAATTTGTAACAGGTGAAAGCAACGACCGGATCTGAGATCCTGGAAAGTCACCAAAAGAAGAGATTCTGTAAGTGCACTCTTGTAACCCTTCTGTCAGAAGAAGGAGGCGACAACTGCTATTAGTACGCCAGTGCTAATTAGTGGGTGAAGCAAATCAGACTGAGTAAGGAGCCTTTTATAAGGTGAATTGCGAAAGGGTTTGATCTACTACGGAGAGTTTGATCCTGGCTCAGGATGAACGCTGGCGGCGTGCTTAACACATGCAAGTCGAACGAACCTTCGGGTTAGTGGCGGACGGGTGAGTAACGCGTGGGAATCTGCCCTCAGGAGGGGGATAACGGTTGGAAACGACCGCTAATACCCCATATGCCGAGAGGTGAAATGAATTTCGCCTGAGGATGAGCCCGCGTCTGATTAGCTAGTTGGTGTGGTAATGGCTCACCAAGGCTTCGATCAGTAGCTGGTCTGAGAGGATGATCAGCCACACTGGGACTGAGACACGGCCCAGACTCCTACGGGAGGCAGCAGTGGGGAATTTTCCGCAATGGGCGAAAGCCTGACGGAGCAACGCCGCGTGAGGGATGAAGGCCTCTGGGCTGTAAACCTCTTTTCTCAAGGAAGAAGATCTGACGGTACTTGAGGAATAAGCCACGGCTAATTCCGTGCCAGCAGCCGCGGTAATACGGGAGTGGCAAGCGTTATCCGGAATTATTGGGCGTAAAGCGTCCGCAGGCGGCCTTTCAAGTCTGCTGTTAAAAAGTGGAGCTTAACTCCATCATGGCAGTGGAAACTGTTGGGCTTGAGTGTGGTAGGGGCAGAGGGAATTCCCGGTGTAGCGGTGAAATGCGTAGATATCGGGAAGAACACCAGTGGCGAAGGCGCTCTGCTGGGCCATAACTGACGCTCATGGACGAAAGCCAGGGGAGCGAAAGGGATTAGATACCCCTGTAGTCCTGGCCGTAAACGATGAACACTAGGTGTCGGGGGAATCGACCCCTTCGGTGTCGTAGCCAACGCGTTAAGTGTTCCGCCTGGGGAGTACGCACGCAAGTGTGAAACTCAAAGGAATTGACGGGGGCCCGCACAAGCGGTGGAGTATGTGGTTTAATTCGATGCAACGCGAAGAACCTTACCAGGGTTTGACATCCTGCGAATCTCTTGGAAACGAGAGAGTGCCTTCGGGAACGCAGTGACAGGTGGTGCATGGCTGTCGTCAGCTCGTGTCGTGAGATGTTGGGTTAAGTCCCGCAACGAGCGCAACCCACGTTTTTAGTTGCCAGCATTTAGTTGGGCACTCTAGAGAGACCGCCGGTGATAAACCGGAGGAAGGTGTGGATGACGTCAAGTCATCATGCCCCTTACATCCTGGGCTACACACGTACTACAATGCTACGGACAAAGGGCAGCAAGTTCGCGAGGACAAGCAAATCCCATAAACCGTGGCTCAGTTCAGATCGTAGGCTGCAACTCGCCTACGTGAAGGAGGAATCGCTAGTAATCGCAGGTCAGCATACTGCGGTGAATACGTTCCCGGGCCTTGTACACACCGCCCGTCACACCATGGAAGTTGGCCACGCCCGAAGTCGTTACTCCAACCCTTGTGGAGGAGGACGCCGAAGGTGGGGCTGATGACTGGGGTGAAGTCGTAACAAGGTATCCGTACCGGAAGGTGCGGATGGATCACCTCCTAACAGGGAGACAACAACTGATCGTGATGTCTGAGTTATTGATACTTAGGCCATGATCCTGTCACCTTAGGTCGATCGGTACCTCAAATTGAGCATCAAAGAAGGGTTGAGAAATCAGCTTGGAGATTGATAATTAATTTCAGTTCCTAAACTTGTCTAGGTCACATCCCGCAAGGCTCTCTCCTGGGCCATTAGCTCAGGTGGTTAGAGCGCACCCCTGATAAGGGTGAGGTCCCTGGTTCAAGTCCAGGATGGCCCATTCGGTGTTGGGGGTTTAGCTCAGTTGGTAGAGCGCCTGCTTTGCAAGCAGGATGTCAGCGGTTCGAGTCCGCTAACCTCCACTGACCGAGCACCTGCTAACCACTAAAAGGAGATGAAACCCTTTTGTGATGTGATTTAGAATTTTAAGTTTGCTGGAAGACCCTAGCTTCCTATCATTCCAGGCCTAAATATATTTATTTTAGGCGAGGTTGACAGGACGCTGGGCTCACTGTGATTTGAAAGAATCACAGAGATGTACAGCAGAACCTTGACAACTGCATAGGTGAGTCTGGAAAAAATAAAGCATCTCATGGATGCATTATTTTCGAAAACCAGCTGATGTGATCTACGTAAGTAGAGAGCAGAGGTTGATTAACGAGAATAATGTTTGATTCTTGAGTCAAGAGCCGAGACTCTATAACGTTCTTTAGATGTCATCGAGACATCAAGAGTTTGATTGGTAATTCAAACCATCTTTAATGACAAGTATTCAGGGAAACCTGAGGAATTTGAGATTAAGGTCAGGTGAATTACTAAGAATACGTATTCAACTACGTCAAGCGTTATAGAGATTAATTGGTCAAGCTACAAAGGGCTCACGGTGGATACCTTGGCACACAGAGGCGATGAAGGACGTAGTTACCTGCGATAAGTCTCGGGGAGCTGGAAACACGCTTTGATCCGGGAATTTCCGAATGGGGCAACCCCTAGTACGGCCAGCTGAATCCATAGGCTGGCGCGAGCCAACCCAGCGAACTGAAACATCTTAGTAGCTGGAGGAAAGGAAAGTAAAAACGACTCCCTAAGTAGCGGCGAGCGAACGGGGAATAGCCTAAACCGATGGTTCCGACCATCGGGGTTGTGGGACAGCAATGTGTATCAGGAATGTTAGGAGAAGTGTTTGAATGACACACCACAGAGGGTGAAAGTCCCGTAACCGAAAACTGAACTGAACTAGCTGTATCCCGAGTAGCACGGAGCACGTGAAATTCCGTGTGAATCCGCGAGGACCACCTCGTAAGGCTAAGTACTACTGTGTGACCGATAGCGCAACAGTACCGCGAGGGAAAGGTGAAAAGAACCCCGGGAGGGGAGTGAAATAGAACATGAAACCGTGAGCCTACAAGCAATGGGAGCCCGACTTATCGGGTGACCGTGTGCCTGTTGAAGAATGAGCCGGCGACTTATAGGCACTGGCAGGTTAAACCGGAAATGGTGGAGCCATAGCGAAAGCGAGTCTGAATAGGGCGATCGTCAGTGTTTATAGACCCGAACCCGGGTGATCTAACCATGGCCAGGATGAAGCTTGGGTGATACCAAGTGGAGGTCCGAACCGACTGATGTTGAAAAATCAGCGGATGAGCTGTGGTTAGGGGTGAAATGCCAATCGAACCCGGAGCTAGCTGGTTCTCCCCGAAATACGTTGAGGCGTAGCGTCTAGTGCTCCAGCAGGGGGGTAAAGCCACCATTTCGGTGCGGGCTGCGAGAGCGGTACCTAATCGAGATGAACTCTGAATACCCTGTGTGTAACTAGGCAGTCAGACTGTGGGGGATAAGCTCCATAGTCGAAAGGGAAACAGCCCAGACCGCCAGCTAAGGTCCCTAAATCAACACTAAGTGATAAAGGAGGTGGGATTGCATAGACAACCAGGAGGTTTGCCTAGAAGCAGCCATCCTCAAAGGAGTGCGTAATAGCTCACTGGTCGAGCGATCCTGCGCCGAAAATGAACGGGGCTAAGTGTTGTACCGAAGCTGCGGATTTAACTTGTTAAATGGTAGGGGAGCGTTCTATGTGGGGCGAAGCGTTAGCGTAAGCGGGCGTGGACTGCATAGAAGTGAGAATGTCGGCTTGAGTAGCGAAAACATGGGTGAGAATCCCATGCCCCGAAACCCTAAGGGTTCCTCCGGCAGGCTCGTCCGCGGAGGGTTAGTCTGGACCTAAGGCGAGGCCGAAAGGCGTAGTCGATGGATAACAGGTCAACATTCCTGTACCGGTTATGTTTTGGGAAGGGGGACGGAGAAGGCTAGCCAAGCCAGATGTTGGTTACTGGTTTAAGCGTTCGAGGCGTTGAGGAGCGGAGAAAACGTTCTGAGCTAAGGCGTGAATACGAGCTGCTACGGCAGTGAAGTTGGTGATGTCATGCTTCCAAGAAAAGCCCTATACCCGTTAAGGCATAACTGCCAGTACCCGAAACCGACACAGGTAGGGTGGTAGAGAATACCGAGGGGCGCGAGATAACTCTCTCTAAGGAACTCGGCAAAATGGCCCCGTAACTTCGGGAGAAGGGGTGCCAGCGAGAGCTGGTCGCAGTGAAGAGGCCCAGGCGACTGTTTACCAAAAACACAGGTCTCCGCTAAGTCGCAAGACGATGTATGGGGGCTGACGCCTGCCCAGTGCCGGAAGGTTAAGGAAGCCGGTCAGCGTAAGCGAAGCTGGCGACTGAAGCCCCGGTGAACGGCGGCCGTAACTATAACGGTCCTAAGGTAGCGAAATTCCTTGTCGGGTAAGTTCCGACCCGCACGAAAGGCGTAACGATCTGGGCGCTGTCTCGGAGAGAGGCTCGGCGAAATAGAATTGTCTGTGAAGATGCGGACTACGTACACCCGGACAGAAAGACCCTATGAAGCTTTACTGTAGCTTGGTATTGTGCTCGGGCTCTGAATGCGCAGGATAGGTGGGAGACGTTGAAGTAGTGCTCGTGGGTATTACTGAGTCAATGGTGAGATACCACTCTTTCAGAGCTAGGGTTCTAACGTTCACCCGTTATCCGGGGAGCGGACAGTATCAGGTGGGCAGTTTGACTGGGGCGGTCGCCTCCTAAAAGGTAACGGAGGCGCGCAAAGGTTCCCTCAGGCTGGTTGGAAATCAGTCAATGAGTGCAAAGGCAGAAGGGAGCTTGACTGTGAGACCTACAAGTCGAACAGGGACGAAAGTCGGCCTTAGTGATCCGACGGTTCTGTGTGGAAGGGCCGTCGCTCAACGGATAAAAGTTACTCTAGGGATAACAGGCTGATCTCCCCCAAGAGTTCACATCGACGGGGAGGTTTGGCACCTCGATGTCGGCTCATCGCAACCTGGGGCTGAAGTCGGTCCCAAGGGTTGGGCTGTTCGCCCATTAAAGCGGTACGCGAGCTGGGTTCAGAACGTCGTGAGACAGTTCGGTCCATATCCGGTGTACGCGCAGGAATATTGAGAGGATTTCTCCCTAGTACGAGAGGACCGGGAGGAACGCACCTCTGGTGTACCAGTTATCGTGCCAACGGTAAACGCTGGGTAGCCATGTGCGGAGTGGATAACCGCTGAAAGCATCTAAGTGGGAAGCCCACCTCAAGATGAGTATTCCCATGG
>Ga0208894_1000543_pt1 | contig 27686 bp, 23 predicted proteins | sample ETNtaG_12_FD_185752 | JGI IMG/M metagenome (GOLD analysis project Ga0208894, IMG submission 185752) | Marine microbial and viral communities from oxygen minimum zone, Eastern Pacific Ocean - ETNP201306SV49 (SPAdes) (version 2) | ecosystem: Environmental > Aquatic > Marine > Oceanic ...
AAGCCCTGGAGAGGGACTTATTGAGAAATATATATTGGACCAATGCAATAAAAAAAACCCTAATATATGTTTCATACCAACTGCAACTGGAGACAATGAGGCTTATAAGGTTAACTACTATTCTACTTTCTCGAAACTAAATTGCTCTCCTGTTCATCTTGATTTTTTTAAAAGAACACCTGATTTAGAAGCTCTAATCCAAGGGCAAGATATTATCTTTGTAGGCGGAGGAAACACAAAAAGTATGTTGGCGGTTTGGAAAGATTGGGGTTTAGATGTGCTCCTAAAAGAAGCCTACGAGAAGGGAGTTATAATGTGCGGAGTAAGCGCTGGGGCAATTTGTTGGTTTGAAGAAGGTATAACTGATTCTTGGTCAGACGACTTAAAAGTAATGGACTGTTTAGGGTTTATTGAAGGAGCTTGCTGCCCTCACTATGATGAAGAGCCACAAAGAAAACCTTCACTAAATAAATTTTTATCAGATGATATTTTGAAATCTTGTTATGCAATTGATGGTGGTTGCGCATTGCACATTAAAGATGAGCAAGAGTATACGTCTATAGTATTTGCTAAAGAAAAGAATGCTTATTACGTAGAACTAGATAAGGATGAGGTTAAAGAAAAGTCTTACCCTAAAAGAGAAATTTTTGATTTATAATTTTATTGAAAAGTATCTTCAGATTAGCGGCCAAGAACTGTTAGAATGCTTTTTTTAATTTTGGACCGGTAGTTCAGTTTGGTTAGAACGCCGCCCTGTCACGGCGGAGGTCGCGAGTTCGAGTCTCGTCCGGTCCGCCATTTTCAAAATATAGCTACCTAGCCCCCGGACCACCTTCATCAGGCATAGCTCCACCCATCTTGCCTGCGTGATCTTTAACTGAGTTTAAGAATTCTTCACTCTCTTTTTCCATCATTTCTTTTTCTCTTAACGTCCAGCAAACTTTTTTGGGAACCCTAGAACTTGTGTCTGTAATTCTTTCGCAAAAAACTTTGTCTTTGTCATCAATCTCCTCAGAGTTTCCATCAGGGTTTAATTGAGAGTCTGTATTAGCTCCATTGTTATAGACATTAAGTGTGCAGCCTATTAATAGATAGGTGCAAAACATGATAATAAATATTTTAGGGCTTTTGTTTTTCATTTAGACATTATAGGTGAATATATATCTTCAAGATATAATGGTTGAATGAAGTGGTCTTATACGAGTGGAAAAATAAATATCAGCTCTGACGAAGAAGAACAACAATTCCTACTCGAAGAGTTGATTGAAGAGCTAGCTGTAAGAAAAGCTTTTAAGAAGAAAGTAGCTCTCTTATTTACTATTATTTCCATTACTTTGTTAGTTATGCAGGATTACGGAGCAGATTTACCAAAAGATATGTCTGTATATTTCTATATAGGTTATTTTTTAACTCCAATTATCATTTCGGGCTTCTTTTCTCTACTGGTTTATATAGCTATGCGGAAATCTCCAAAGAAAGCAAAGAGATTAAATAAGTTTTTTAAAGATTAATTAGTAGGACCTAGCGCTTCCACCATCTACTTGAGTCGCTAATCCTGTCATGTAGTCAGCCTTTTCAGAAGCTAAGAAGGTTATTAATCCTGATAAATCAGAAGCTTCACCTATCCTATTCATAGGAATAGAAGAAGCCGCTAGTGACTCTAATTCTTTTTTAGTTTTTCCACTAGCATTTGCTTGCGATTCAAATATCTGATTAATTCTTTCTGTTTTGGTAGTGCCTGGGCAGACTGTGTTAACGGTCACTCCATATGGAGCAACTTCATCTGATAGAGCTTTTGCCCAACCAAGCACTCCGAGCCTAAGACTATTTGATAGGAATAAACCTTTAACTGGAGATTTAACTGAAACAGAAGAGATATTGATTATTCTACCCCAATTGTTTTTCTTCATATCTGGTAAAACAAGTTTTGATAATCTAATAGCAGACATCATGGTTGAGTTAAAAGCATTAAGCCAATCTTGATCACTTAATTCTTCAAAGCTGCTTGGAGGAGGTCCCCCATTATTATTTATTAAGATATTTATATCTCCTAATTCTTGTTGAGCTATTTTATAAAATTCATCTATATCTTCCGGGTTATTAAGGTCTGTTTTGACCGCTATAACATCCGTATCCGTAGCTTTATAAATTTCCTCTCTAACGGATTCTATTTTTTCTTTATCTCTTGAACATATTGCGATCCTTGCTCCTTCTTTAGCTAAATCAATAGCAGCTGCTTTGCCTAGGCCTTGGCTTGCAGCACAAATAATTGCATTTTTTCCTGTTAATTTTAAATCCACATTAACTCAAAGATAATAAAAGAATAATTTCTATGACTTTTAATCAAAGAAGTTAGTATGATTATGCTCGAATTTTAATTATTTGGGAAAAATTATGATTTTTATTTCAAAAAAAGTTGTTTTATTTATAGTTCTAACATTTAGTCACCTTCTTTTTTCTGGTTCTTATGAGGCCAGTCAAGCAGGAATGTCCCAAGATAGACTGGATAAGATTGCTCCAGCATTGTCACAAAATATAAAGGAAGGGAGGTTTCCAGGATTCATAACTGCTGTTGCAAGAAAAGGAAAGGTAGTTCATTTTGAGACGCAAGGTTTTGCAGATGTAGAAAAGCAAATCCCTCTCCAGAAAGATTCTTTATTTAGAATTTATTCGATGAGCAAGCCCATAACTGGAGTTGCTTTAATGATTTTAATAGAAGAAGGAAAAATTAGACTTAACGATCCCGTGTCTTATTACATTCCAGAATTTGCCACTACAGAAGTCATGGTTGTTAATGAAGATGGAACAACTTCCAGAGAGAAACTGAAAAGACAAATAACCATTAGAGATTTAGCTACCCATACTTCTGGTATAGCTTATAGTTTTACTGCCAACGATCAATTACAAAAAATTTATGAAGAAGAGAAACTTTCTCCATATTTCTTTATAGATAATCTAGATACCTCTGAAGAAGATGGATCTATTGTTATAACTTCTAAAAAGTCTTTTCCTAATATATGTGCCTTTTCAGCAGGCTTAGCTTCAAAAGCTCCATTAATGCACCAACCAGGAGATAAGTACACTTACTCAATGGGAATGGATGTATTGGGTTGTGTTATAGAAAGAGCTTCAGGAAAGACTTTTGATGTTTTTTTAGAGGAAAGAATATTCAAACCCTTGGGAATGAAAGATACCTCTTTTAGTGTGCCAAAAAGTAAACTAAATAGGTTCACAAGCCTATATGCTTTTCCCGGAGATTTAGGGAATCTTATTCCGGGAGTAGGCACAAAACTTCCCCCTGAGTTATTGATGATTAAATTAGATGATAGAGATAAAAGTCCTTATTCAGATAAGGCCACCGTGTTTGATGGTGGCTCTGGTCTAGTTTCGTCAACTGAAGATTATCTTAAGTTTGCACAAATGTTACTTAACGGCGGTAAGTTAGGAAATGAAAGGATTTTAAGTAGAAAATCTGTTGAATTATTCTCTTCAAACCACTTGCCTGATAAAATCTTGGACTCTAACGATTATATTCGAGGTGCCGGTTTTGGGATAACAGTAGGAGTAATAACTGACACCGGATTAACTGGCCAGTATGGTTCTAATGGAATGTACTTCTGGGGTGGAGCAGCATCAACCATTTTTTGGATTGATCCTAAAGAAGAGTTGGTGGCAGTTGCTATGACACAATTATTAGCTTCTCCATGGCCTTTAAGAGAAACATTCTCGGCATTAGTTTACCAATCTATAGACGACTAGTTTTGCCTGTAATCAATACTCTTAATAGACTTTAACTTAAAAAATAATTAACCTTCGTAAATGATTAGATCTTTTTTACTGACTTTATTCATAGTCTTTATTTCAAATAATATTGCTTCGAGCAATCTTCCAATTATTGAATATAAGTCGATCCATCATCCTGTTATAAGTAAAACTGGAATGGTTGTATCACAAAGATTATCTGCCAGTAAGATAGGGGCAGAAATATTAAAAAAGGGCGGTAATGCAGTTGATGCTGCTGTGGCTACAGGATTAGCTTTGGCCGTTGTGCTTCCTAGAGCAGGCAATCTGGGCGGTGGTGGTTTTATGGTTGTTTATCTAAAGGACGAAGGCAAGACTATTGCTATAGATTATAGAGAAAAAGCTCCTGCTGCTGCACATAGAGATTTATTTTTAGATAAAAGTGGTAATTACGATAAGAAGAAAGCTCAATTTTCTCTTCTTTCAGCTGGAGTTCCTGGGACAGTATATGGCTTGCATCATGCCTTAACAGAGCATGGAACCATGTCGTGGCAGGAGGTGCTTGAGCCGGCTATCAGATTGGCTGAAGAAGGCTTTTCAGTTCCACATGATTTAGCTAATACATTGGCTTCTTCTCCCTATAAACAAAGACTTTCTTCTAATCAAGCTTCTGCCAATTCATTCTATAAAAAAGATAAAAGTAATTATCGAGCTGGAGAAACTTTAAGACAGCCTGATTTGGCTTGGACGTTGAAGCAGCTACACAAAGAAGGACCTGACGCATTTTATAAGGGAGAAATAGCTAAAAAGATAGTAAAGGAAATGGAATTAAACGGTGGTTTAATAACTGCAGATGACCTATCCAATTACAAGGCTGTTGAAAGGGAGCCAGTTGTTGGAACTTATAATGAATTTAAAATAGTTTCTATGCCTCCTAGTAGTTCAGGAGGTATACATTTAATACAGATGTTAAATATGCTGGAACCCTACCAAATTAAAGAAATGGGTTTTGGGAGTGCTGGCAGTATTCATATTTTAACGGAAGTAATGAAGAGGGCTTATGCCGACAGAAGTAAGCACTTGGGTGACATGGATTTTTATGATGTGCCGTTTGGGTTGATGTCTAAAAAATACGCTAAGAGTTTAAACGAGAGTATTTCTTTAGATAGCTTGACTCCTTCTAAGGATATTTTTGCTGGGGACCCATACCCTTACGAAAGTCCAGACACAACACATTTTTCTGTCATGGACAAGTATGGTAATGCGGTTTCAAATACTTATACATTAAACTTTTCCTACGGTTCTGGAATTGTAATTCCTGGAACCGGAATGTTAATTAATAATGAGATGGATGACTTCTCTTCTAAACCAGGGGTGCCAAATGGTTATGGGCTGCTAGGCTCAGAAGCAAACTCCATTCAAGCAAACAAAAGACCTTTAAGCTCGATGACCCCTACTATAATTTTTAAAGATGAAGAACCTTATCTGGTTTTAGGAAGTCCTGGAGGCAGTAGAATTATTACAACTGTATTGCAAGTAGCTCTTAACGTCATGGAACACGGTATGAATATCGCTCAAGCAGTCAATAGTCCACGAATACATCATCAATGGTTGCCGGAAGTGTTAATGATAGAGGATGGATATGGAGCAGATACGGAAAGTCTGCTTACGAATAAGGGTTACAGACTTTACTCTTCGAGAACAATGGGGAGTGTCCAGGCAATAGTTAGGGAAGGTGATTATTTCTACGGAGCTGCAGATCCAAGAAGGCCAAGTTCAGGTGCTGTGGCGCCCTAGATAGATAACTATGAAAACTAAGTTCATTATCCCATTTTTATTATTCCAACTTTTATTCGTCAATGCTTTATTAGCGAGATCTCAAACTACTTTAGATTACAAAAATAGGATTCATCCTGAAATAGCTGAAGATTTTATGGTTGTTTCTCAGAATAGTCATGCAACAGAAGCTGGTTATGAAATACTAAGGAAAGGAGGTAATGCTGTTGATGCCGCTGTAGCCGTAGGTTTTGCCTTGGCAGTTACTCTACCAAGAGCTGGTAATTTAGGAGGCGGTGGTTTTATGCTTATCTTTGATAAGAAGGAAAATAAAGTTTCAACCATAGATTACCGTTCAGCGTCACCCAAATCCGCTAGAAGCGAAATGTTCATAAAAGATTCAAATGTTGTTAGGTTTGGCCATTTAGTAAATGCAGTTCCTGGGTCGGTAGCAGGGCTGCTTAAGGCTCATGATGGGCATGGAAAATTAAACCTTAGACAAGTTCTTAGGCCGGCTATAGAACTAGCTGAGAAAGGCTTCCCTGTAACTTATGACTTAAATTACGCTTTGACATGGTCAAAAGAATCAATGCTGAGCAATTCTGCTTCTACCTCTAAATTCTATCAAGGGAAGGAAGAGCCAATTGAAGTGTCTAAGAACTTTAAACAGCCTAAATTAGCTAACACCTTAATGTTAATAAGTCGGAAAGGTAGAGAGGCATTTTATGAAGGGGAAGTAGCAAAATGGATTTCGGAAGAATCATTAAGTAGAGGCGGGTTGATAACATTAGAAGATTTGTCCTCTTATGAAGCCAAGAGCAGAGAACCTATAAGTATTGATTATAGAGGTTATAAAATTGTTTCTATGCCTCCTGCTGCAAGTGGAGGCTTAGTTCTATTACAGATTCTAAATATATTAGAGAATTTTGATATTCCTTCCTTAGGACACAATTCTGCTAGAACTATTCATTTATTGTCAGAATCAATGCAAAGAGCCTATGCAGATAGGGCTACCTATCATGGAGACCCAGACTTCTTTGATGTGCCGACAACAGAACTTTTAAACAAAGGATATGCTTTAAAAAGGGCAAATTCAATTTCTAGTCAAAGAAGAACTGAAGATGGTCAAATATTCTCAGGAGATCTAACTAAGATTGATGAAAGTCCAGACACCACGCATTTTTCGGTATTAGATTCTGAAGGTAATGCAGTCTCAAATACTTACACCTTAGGCTCTTCTTTTGGCTCAGGTGTGACTATAGAGAAAGCAGGTTTTTTGATGAATAACCAAATGAGAAATTTCTCTCATTTTTATGGCAAATCGAATGAAGTTTCTTTGAAAACTAGCGAAGCAAATAGGTTAGAGCCAGGAAAACGCATGATAAGCACTCAGACCCCGACTCTAGTTTTTAATCCTAAAGGTGATTTGATTATGGTTCTTGGCTCACCTGGAGGAGGACGTATACCTAATATTATTGCTCAAGTTATTTCAAACGTAATTGATCATAAGATGAGCTACTCTGAAGCAGTTTTATCACCAAGAATAAATCAAAGATTGGAGGGTAACTTAGAATTAGAAAGTGGATTTAGCCCTGACACCATTGAGTTATTAGAAGGCAGAGGACATGAAGTAAAAAGTTCAAATACTATGGGGAGTGTTCAAGCTATATTTGTTGAAGGCGATTTAATTTACGGTGTAGCTGATACGCGAAGGCCTGGGGCTCTGGCCAAGGGAGATTAAAGCAAGAAATACGGAACTGAAAGTACCGCAACCATAGAAACCACTAATATACCTAAGATATTGATAAGAAGTCCTGCTTTTGCCATTTGAGGAACTTTTATAAGCCCTGATCCGAATACAATTGCATTAGGAGGGGTTGCCACAGGTAGCATAAAGGCACAACTTGCAGCTAAAGCAACAGCTGCAGTAACTAACAAGGGGTTAAAATTAGATTGAACAGCAATAGCTGCTACAACAGGTAAAAAAGTGGCAGTCGTTGCCATGTTCGAAGTCAATTCTGTCAAGAAAATGATCATTGTTACTACAAGGATAACAATGAGGGCAATGCTAATACCTTGAGGTATTAAATTCCCCATCCAAACAGCTAATCCGGTTGTTTGGACTGCATTAGCTAAACTAAGACCGCCTCCAAATAAAACTAGCAGACCCCAAGGCACATTTTCTTGAGCATCCTTCCACTCTAATAAGGCTCCTTTTTTTCCGCTTGGTAATAAGAAAAGAAAGAGGGCGGATATCATTGCAATACCTGCATCAGATAAACCGTTTAGAAAACTAAAGTCATCTAACACAGTTCTAAACATCCAGGCTAAAGCAGTCAACACAAACACTACAAAAACTTTAAACTCAGGGCCATCCAAGGTACCTAGTTCATTTTTCATGGTACTTAATAGATTTCTAGTCTCTTGAGAAGTCTCGAATTCAACTTTGAAAATTATTCTTGTAAGTATCAACCAGCTACAAGGAAGCATAAAAGCACTTAAAGGGACTCCTACTTTCATCCAATCAACAAAACTGATATCTAAGCTGTAATTATCAGCCATAAACGCAGCCAACATTCCGTTAGGTCCAGTACCTATAAGTGTAGACATACCCCCAATAGTAGCTCCATAAGCTATACCTAATAAAAGAGCTAATTGAAAAGATTCCATTTCTTGCTCACTTAATCCTTTTACAGTTTCTTTCACCACCGTGATAACAGCTAGGCCAATAGGTAGTAACATAATTGTAGTGGCTGTGTTCATTACCCACATACTAATTAGAGCTGCAGTTAGCATAAAACCAAAGATTAAAGAAGCTCCATTAGATCCAGCATACTCAAGAACAAATAAGGCAATTCTTTTATGTAAATCCCATTTTTGGATAGCTGTAGCAATTAAAAAGCCTCCAAAGAATAGATAAATCGTTTTATTAGCGTATGGGTTGGCAGCGCTTTGGATATCTACAATTCCTAAAATAGGAAATAAAGCTAGAGGGACTAATGCTGTTACTGCAACAGGAACAGCTTCAGTTGCCCACCAAATTCCCATTAGTAAAAATAAAGCTGCTGTTTTATGACCTTCTGTTGAAAGACCATCTGGAGAGGGGAGCAGAATGACGAGCGTCGCTGCAATTACACCAAGCAGGAATCCAAAATTTTCTTTAAGTAGAGACATGTATTATTGATTTTAAATAAAAAAGGGAGCTTACGCTCCCTTTTTAGTGCTGAAGGATTACTTCATTCTTAAAGTGAAATCAACGTAGTAATTTCTTCCATAATCTTGATGAGCATCAGCATAGTATCCATAGTATCTATCAGCTGTTGGAGCTCTTTCGTCTTCAAGGTTTTTAACAGAAAATCTAACTCTTGCACTATGATCTTTTAATTTAAAGTCATAAGACATGGTTAAATTCATTGTTGTCATTGAAGGGACAAGGTAAGGAACTCCATCTTTTAATCCCAATGAAGTCTGTACAAAAGAACCTTTTTTTAGTGCGAAATAACTAACTCTATAAGGTCCTTTATCCCAAGACATTCTTAGGGTGTGTTTGTTGTCATAGATTCCATCTTTTTCAAGCAAATCACCAAAACCTTTTATAGGAATGTCTTCCGGTATTAAACCAGCATCCTTTTGGGCTTGAAGAGCAGCAAATTCACCACTTGCTTTTTGCTCAAATTTATCAAGGAATGTCCCAATGTATCTAACATCAAAATCACCATAGTCTGTATCAAAATTGTAATAGATACCGACATCAGTTCCTTCAACAGTTCTTAATGCCATATTGGTGTAATCATTTTTTACATATTTAATATCACCAAAAGGACATACGCCTGCTGCAGCAAAACCAGCAGCATCACCTTCATCAGGAGCCTCTCTAACAACTAAAGGGTCTCCCGCAAAAGTATCACAATTATTTAGTCCATTTGCGAATCTTAGGATCATGTCATTTACCGTTTGGTTTTCACGCCCAAATAAACCAATAGTCTTATCTTTTTCAATGGTCCATGTATCAACAGTAACTATTAAGTTATCCATTGGCGTTAACACAACACCAAAGGAAGTGTTGTCGGATTCTTCAGCTTCAAGGTTTTCTGCCCCAGTAGCCATTCTTTGTATGGTGTAACGCGAATCCGAATCAATTACATTTTCAACGCTTTGAACAGCATTAACTCGATAAGCTGCTCTGTCATACCTTGTTCCAGATCGTACAACGGTCTTTTCATTTACTTGAATAATATTTGGAGCTCTAAAGGCTGTAGATACTGAAGCTCTAAAATTTAACCAAGGTGTAACATCCCAACCTAAGGCAACTTTTCCAACCGTTGAGGAGCCGTAGTCAGAGAAATCTTCTTTTCTACCAGCTAACTGCATATTAATCGATTGAGTTATTGGAATTTGCAATTCAGCTAGAGTTGATGTTACATGCCTAGAACCTGAGACGTCTCCAGTTGGTGAAGAATTTAGAACATCTGCAACTAGCGGATAAGTGTCTCCTTCGTAGTCTGTATAAGCAATAGTTCCATCTAATCTCGGATCTCTATCATCAACTATTTCTTCATCACGATATTCATATCCTAGTAACAGACCTACATCTCCAGAAGGAATCGTTAAAAATTCATTATCAGCCATTTTAAAGTCAAACATTCGAAGTTTGCTTGAGCCTTTTCTATAAACATCAATCAAAGTTCTTTCTATGTTTGAATTTACACCCGCACTAAAAGGGTTGTAAGCCGCTGGTGTAGAATCATTTAAAGCTTCTTTTAAAAGATTGTTAGACATTCTATTGCTTGTTACGTCTTCAGAAGTAGCTTTAGAAGTTACAAAAGCTGTTTCCCAGTCCCATGAACCTCTCGTTCCTCTAAAACCTTGAAGGAATCTATAAGTTTCTTTCTGAACATTAACCATTCTTTGCTTCTCTTCATATCGATAGTTATCCATATAAAGTTGTTTGCCAGCAAATATAGCAGTAGGGACACCATCTACATCTACTTTAAGTTGATTTAGGTAGTAGTTATCTGGGCCAACCCTATGCTTTGAAGATGAAAATGCATACGAAGCATGGGCAGTCCTATCACTGTCAGATTCATACCAAGAAAGTTCTGTAAAAGCTTCAGTGCCATTATCCATTTCGTGATTTATAAACATTACAAGATTAGTCCTTTCAAGTTCAGATCTAACATCAGTAGGTCCCCAGAAATTACTTCTCAAAGCACCATTACCATCTTGAGCTATACAAGTTCCATAACCTGTATCAAACAGAGGATGACCTCTGTTGGTGCATTTAGCATCGCCTAGAGGAAATATCTCAAATTCCCCATTAGAGTCAGTCCATACGTGATCGTAACTTTCTCCTTTATGCTCACTTGAACTTACCATATCAAACTGACCGTATAAAGAGTTTGAACTTAAGTTTCTAAAAGAAGTGCTTGTTTTCCAAGGAGAGTCATCGTCAACAAAAGGTCTGTGATCCCCTGCACCCCATCTTGGGTCTTCTTGTGCGTTTATGTTTCCACGATCATACCAGTCAAAAAATACAGCTACATTAGTGGCTCCATCATTAAAGAAAGACCCCCATTTCGCTGTTACCGTGTTGTCTTCTGCAGCAAAATGATCATATCCGCTAACTCTTGCTGTTACGCTCAAGCCTTCATAGTCAGACTGTAGAACATTATTAATAACACCAGCAACAGCATCAGCACCATAAACAGCTGAAGCACCATCACGCAATATTTCTAATCTTTCAATCCCAGAAACTGGAACTAAGTTTGAGTTTACGCTAACGGTTGGGACGTAATCTCCACCAATTAGCTCTGTCTGATATCCTGGTGAATTAACTAACCTTCTTCCGTTTAGAAGAGTAAGGGTATTACCAACACCTAAGTTTCTTAAGTTATAGGCTCCAACGTCACCACGAGATGCATTGACACCACCTGAAGCATCTTCAGCTTCATTAAAGTAGTTCTGACCTTGTTCAGCAATAGCTTCAAGCAGGTCATCACCCGAATCAGCGGCTATTGCTTCAATGTCTATACCAGTCACTACAGATACTGGTAGAGCTCCAGTAATCTTAGCTCCTTTAATTTGAGAACCAACAACCACAACTTCCTCAACTTTTTCATCTGCACCAAAAAGTGGCGCAAAAAGAGAAAAGGCTAGAAGTGTTATGAATAATTTTTTCATTATAAATCTCCCCCAATTTTAAAAAATTTTGATAACTAATTCGAATTATAAAGAATAAAGGCGAATGTACCAATATTATATAAACATCATCTTATATTTGTTTAGACTATAGTCATAGACTAAGGTTATAGGATGTATATAATAAACTAATAACTAAACAATGAAAAGTCGACAATTAGAAGTGTTCCACGCGGTTTATAGCAAAGGAACGATAACCGAAGCAGCTAGGTTCTTAAACGTTTCACAGCCTTCAGTTAGCAAGGTTCTAGCTCATACTGAAGCTCAATTAGGTTTTCTTCTGTTTTCAAGGTTTAAGGGCAGGTTATTTCCTACGCCTGAAGCCAAGATAGTTTATGAAAAGGCCGATAACATACATAAAGAACTAATTGAATTAGAATTATTAACAAAGAACATTTCTAAAAAGCCTTCAGGCTTGATTAGATTAGCATGCACTCCTACTTTAGGATTAGATTACGTACCTAACCTAATTTCTTCTTTTTCTGAAGAATTTATAGGTGTAAATTTTGAGACCCATACCCTTCACTATAGCGAAATGCTTAAAAGCATTAACGAAGGCAGCATTGATGTAGGGCTGGCTTTCGAAGCTAGGAGTAATAATGATATAGAGATTATTAAAGTGATGGAGGGCAGATTGGTAGTTGTGGCATCTAACAAATTTGATTTACCAGAAAGATCCTTAAATATTAAAGATCTAGTCAATCTACCTTTTGTTAAAGTAGAAGGCCCTTTATCAAAGAAATTAAACGATTTTTTTAATTCAAATAAATACTCGCCTGTTATTACCACAACTACTGACTCATATTACATGGCAGCTTCTTTTGCAGAGAAGGGTATTGGCATTTCTATATTGGATGAAATATCTGCTTACTCTATAGCTAGCGATGAATGTATTTGGCAGCTAAATGGATCCCCTTCATGTGATGTACATCTTATTCTTCCGAAAAACACTTCGCGTTCGTTAATCGTAAACAACCTCTTAAAGTTCATTGATAGTCTAGATTATAATTTTAAGCTTAAGGGCTACATATAAAGCTTTCTTTATTGGTTTTCATATAGGATTACCTAGTTCTTTTAAGCATCTAACTTTTTCTATAGACTTACCTAATTAACAACAAAACCTTTTTAAAGATCTAAAGTTGAATAAAAAATACATTCTTTCGCTAGATGGAGGCGGTGTAAGAACCATAGCCACAATAGTCTTTTTACAAAAATTAGAAGCTCATCTCGAAGTCTCTTTAGCTGAGAAGTTCGATTTCTATATTGGAACATCTGCAGGGGCAATTTCTTGTTTAGGACTTGCCATTAATAAGATGTCAGCAAAGGAGTTAATGAGAATTTGGTCTAAAGAGAATCTCAATAGAACCATGACCAATTCTTCTTGGGAAACCAACTTAGGAATTATGCAAATAAAGCCTAAATACACTAACGAAGGCAAAAGAGAAGTGTTAACAGAGTTCTTTGCGAAAAAGAAAATAGGAGAGGCGTTTAAACCCATAGCCGCTACTTCGTATGATATAGAAAAAAGAATGCCAGTACTTCTGACCTCGTACGGAGATGCAGAGACATTAGTGGTGGATGTAGGAGACGCTACAAGTGCTGCGCCAGTTTATTATCCCACAGCCGAAGTAGGAGAAAGGTTTCTTATAGACGGAGGTATAGTCGCCAATCATCCTGTTCTACACGGCTTTGTAGAAGCAAAAAAAATATATCCAGGTAGCGAACTTGTAGTTTTGAGTGTAGGGACAGGGTTAAATAAGAGATCATTAAAAGGAAAAGACTCTACTAAATGGGGATTGATTGGTTGGATGATGCACGATCTTTTTGGCTTAATGGTGGAAAGTAGTATGGATCATGAGTTAGCAGAAGATTTAATTGGAGAAAATTATCTTAGAATCAACTCAGCCCTTGGTAAAGTAAACCGTAGATTAGATGACAGCAGTGACTCAAATATCGAAAGAATAATTTCTATGGGAGAGAGCTGGTGGGATGAATTCGGTCAAAAGACATTAGATTTGCTGAAGTAGTGAAAAAAAACCTTCTCTTAATTCTATATTTATTAATTACAGGTTGTTCCGTTAATCCAGTTACAGGTAAACAGGATTTTGTAATGATTAGTGAGAATCAAGAAGTCGCTATGGGAAAAAGATATCACTCACAAATATTACAACAAACACCTGCTTATGAAGATGCCGTACTTCAAGCTTACGTCCAAAAAATAGGAGATTCTTTGTCTGCTAAGAGTCATAGGCCTAATTTATATTACCGTTTTACCGTATTAGATAGCCCAGATATCAACGCTTTTGCTCTTCCAGGTGGGTATATTTATATCTATCGAGGGCTGATGGCCTATCTGTCTAGCGAGGAGGAATTGGCAGCAGTTTTAGGTCATGAAATAGGCCATGTAACAGCGAGGCACAGCGTAAGGCAATATTCTCAATCTCAATTATTAGGAATTTTATCAACCGCTATAGAAAGAAACCAAGGAAAGTCGGCTGGCAATATAGCGAATCTTGCTTCGGGAGCATTATTGTCTGGTTATGGAAGAGAGATGGAATTGGAAGCAGATGATTTAGGGACTCAATATATTTTTCAAGATGGATACTCAGCTGATGGAATGTTAAAGCTTTTATCAGTTACAAAGGACCAAGAGGTTTATTCAAAAGCTTTAGCCGAGAAAAGAGGTCAAGAACCTAGAAGCTATCATGGCGTGTTTGCAAGCCACCCCACAAATGATAAGCGCCTTCAAAAAATCCTTGATGAAGTCACTAGCTCTTATCCTAAAGGCTCTAGAAAAGTAATTTCTAACTATCTAAATAAAATAGAAGGAATGGTGTATGGAGACTCCGAGAAATCTGGTGTTAGAAGAGGAAATGAATTCTTTCATTCTGAATTAGACTTATACTTATCTTCGCCATTTGACTGGGAAATAATCAATAAGCCTCAAAGTTTGGTATTTACTTCACCCAAAGGAGAAGCTTTTCTTCAAGTTAATCTAGAAGATTTAAATTTTAGAGAATCTCCTGGATCTTATATGGAAAGAGTTGCTTCAAATCTTTACCAAGGCAAAGAATTAAAGATAAATGGATTTAAAGGTTTTACCGCATTAAGCAAAAGGTCTGGAAGAATTGTCCGTTTAGCCATTATTTATAAACAAAACCAGATATATCAATTTATTGGCTATCTAAAAGAAGGACTTAATTCGTTTGAAGAATTTGATAATAGCTTTTTAGAAATAATCAAAAGTTTTAATCAATTAGACGAACGCGGAAAAGAATTATCTAAACCTCTTAGAATTAAAGAATATGTTGTTCAAGAGGGCGATAGCTACAAACATTTAGCTAAGAAAAGTAGTATCCCTTTCAATCCCGAAGAGCAGTTAAGATTATTAAATGGAGATTATCCTGATAACCCATTAAAGGTAGGTAAAAGCATTAAAATAATTAATTGATTAAAGAGGGTTGACCAAATGACCTCCATCAACAGGGATGATAGAACCAGTCATAAAACTGGAAGCATCACTAGCAAGTAAGAGAAGCAATCCGTCTAATTCAGACTCTAGTCCTAATCTATTCATAGGTATACTCTTTATATAGCCCTGACCTTCTTTAGTCTCAAAGAAGTCATCGTTGATTCCCGTCAATATATATCCTGGTGCAATTGCATTTACTCTTATTTTAGATCTAGCAAGTTCCAAGGCCATGCTTTTTGTTAGCTGAATCAACCCTGCTTTGGCAGCTGCGTAGCTGGTTAAGTTTAATCCTACTCTTATGCCCAAAATAGAAGCTATATTAATGATGCTTCCAGGTTTCTTTTCTTCAAGCAACAAATCTGTAAAAGTCTTTGCTACTCGATAAGCTCCATTAAGATTAGTTTCCAAAACATAATTCCAACTCTTTTCGTCAAGATCCTTAAATTTTCTAGTGTCATTAACTCCCGCATTATTTACGAGTATGTCAGCTGAACCAAATTCATTTTTTATATCTTGAAATAGATTATCAACACTTTCAGGAGATGTTACATCTAAGGGCAGGATAAAGGATTTACCTTTTATTTCTTTTTGTAATGCTACTAGGTTGTCCATTCTTCTTGCACTCAATATTACAGTTGCTCCTGCTTCAGAAAGGGTTTTTGAGAAGTGACGTCCTAAGCCAGAGGAAGCTCCTGTTATAAGAGCAACTTTCCCAGTTAAATCAAAAATATTGTTTGTCATTTTATATTGTTAACTAGCTGCTCTGCTTCTTTAATTAATTGATCTTGATGAGGTTGTAAGTCTTGTTGGCCAAGACTACCTATTATCCTTTGAAAAGGATCTTCAATACCTAAGTTTTCTTTAGCAAGAGTCTCTATTACAGCATGCGCAAAGAAGGGAACAGTTGCTGCACTGTAACCACCTTCATGGGTCATAAGAATTTTTCCATCACATGTTTCTTCAGCAACTTTCATCATTTTTTGGGTAAGAGATCTAAAACCAACACTCGTCATCATTTGCCTTCCTATTGGATCTCCTGCTCCTCCATCAAACCCTGAAGGTATAACAATTAGTTCCGGCATAAATTTTTCTATTGCAGGAATGATAACTCTATCAAAAGCAGCTTCATAAGCCCCAACCCCAGATCCAGGAGGAAGAGGGATGTTAATGTTATAGCCAGATCCCTTACCTTCTCCATTTTCATTCATTAAGCCTGAGTTAGTAGGAAAGTTACGATCTTGATGGATTGAAATGGTTAAAGCACTTGGGTCGTCATAAAAAGCTGCTTGAGTTCCATTGCCGTGATGAACGTCCCAATCTACATAAGCTATCTTCGATAATCCTCTTTTACTTAGAGCATGTTTTCCCGCTATGGCAGCATTTCCAAATAAACAAAATCCCATAGCACGATCAGGGATGGCGTGATGTCCAGGAGGTCTGACCAAAGCATATGCATTATTTACCTTGCCATCTATAACCCTATCCATTGCTTCTAATACGCCACCAGTCGATAGCAAAGCTATATCAAAGCTACCTATGCCTGTAGGAGCTGAGATTCCGGCATTGACATTAATAGTTTCGTTTAAAGATTTAATATGTTCAAAATGATTTTCAGTATGAAACAGGAGGATTTCTTCCCTCGTAGCTTTTCTAGGCTTAATAGGTACTAACTTTTCTAGTAGTCCTGTAACTTCTAATAAATTTTTTATTCTTCTTTTTGTTTCAGGACTTTCAACATGCTGCAAAGGTTCTACAGGGAATCCATAAGGAACATAATCAGCATGGTTTCCAGTATGGTGCCAAAGATACAATTCGTGAAAAACTAATCCTGTTCTCATTATTTATATAATTTCAAAATATCTTGATAATTCCCAGTTTGAGATTTTATCAGCTTCTAAAACCTTCCTTTCTTTTTTATATTGGCTGTATTCCCAAGTCCTCGTATCGGAGAAATGATCTACAAACATATCTCCAAAAAGACTTCTTGCAGCCTTAGATTTATAAAATAATTCAGCACCCTCACCTAGATTCGTAGGTACTTGGTGTTCTCTGGAAACTTTAATGTCATAAGCCCCTCCTTTAATTGGAGCATTTGGATAAATTTTTTCTTCGATTCCTAATAGTCCTGCCCCTAATGTGGCGGCTAATGCTAAGTATGGGTTAGCGTCTGCCCCACCTAATCTATTTTCTATTCTTTGACTCGACGGACCCCCTTGAATAACTCTAAAAGCTGTAGTTCTATTTTCTAGCCCCCAAGTCATGTTAATTGGAGCCCAAGCTCCAGGACAAAGTCTATTGTAAGAATTGACTGTAGGTGCAATCATTACTGAAAGTTCTCTCATATATTTTTGAAGTCCTCCAATAAAGAACAGCATTTCTTCTGGAAGAACTCCACTTTCTTCAGAAGCAAATATAGGTTGTCCGCTTAAATTTAATAAGGAAGTATGTATGTGTCCAGACTGGCCAGGATATAACTCAGACCATTTGGCCATGAAATTTGCCATTAAACCGTTTCTTTGTGCTAATACTTTGGTAAATGTTTTAAACAAAGAAGCTTTATCTGCCGAGGCCAAAGCTTCGTCTACTATTATTGCAGCCTCTATTACTCCTGGCCCCGTTTCTGTGTGCAGACCTTCTAAGGGCATGTCCATGTAAATGCACATATCCAAAAGCTGATGATATAAATCAGAATGAACAGAGTTTCTTATTACAGAATAACCATACATGCCTTGAGTAAAATTCTCTAAGTCTTTATATTTTTTTTCTCTAACTGAAGAGGGGCTTTCATTAAATAGAAAAAACTCATATTCAAAGGCTGACTTAGATTTATAACCTAAAGACTCAAGTCTATTAAGAACTCTTTTTAGAGTTGACCTCGGACAGACATCTCCGTTTAAAAGCTCAGCAAGAAATAAGGGTGTGTCTTTTTCAAAAGGAATATTTCTAGCGCTTTCAGGAATAATTCTAACTTCTGTATCCGGATAGCCTGTATGCCATCCGGTAAATAGACTTTTCCCTTCTTTCTCTTTAAATTGGTAAAGATCGTCATTGCTGTCCCATCCAAAAATAACGTCACAAAAACCAAAACCTTTTTCAGTTGCTTTAAGAAATTTATCCTTATGCATGTATTTGCCCCTTAGGACACCATCTATATCAGTTATAGCTACTTTGACGTAATGAGTATTGTTAGACTCCAAATAAAGCTTTACTTCTTCAGCATTTTTAATTTCTCTTAAGTTCATCTTGTACTCTTTTATGACATTGTTTTGGTATAAAACCAACCTCAACTGGTAGAATTCTATTGTAGATTGTATCTTGAGAATCATAATTGTCGAAAAAACACATGAAGGTTAAAAATATTTCTGTATTAGGTGGCGGGAGCTGGGGAACAGTTCTGGCCAATCTAGCTGCTTCCAACCGGAATAATGTAACTCTATGGATGAGAGATTCAGTTGTAGTTGATGAGGTAAATAAATTTAACAGGAACTCTAAATATTTGCCTCAACTTAAGCTTGAAAAGAACCTTAAGGCTAGCTCAGATATTTCATCGATTGGAGATTCCGAGATGGTTATCTTTTGCATTCCAAGTGATTCATTTAGAGAAGTTTCAAAGATGGCTTCTAAATTCATTAAAGATAATGTTCAGCTCGTGACCGCTACTAAAGGGGTTGAGAAAGATAAGTTCCATCTTATGAGTCAGATCCTTAATGAATACATGGATAAGAATCCAGTAGGCATACTAAGTGGGCCTAATTTAGCTGAAGAAATAGCAGCCAAGCACTTATCCGGAACTGTAATTGCAAGCAAAGATAGATCTTTGCAACAAAATGTGACAGAAATTCTTGGTTCAGAGTTTTTTAGAGTTTATGAAAACGACGATCCGTATGGAGTAGAAATGGGAGGAGCAATTAAGAACATCTATGCCATAGCTTGTGGGATTGCAGATGGTCTTAAATCAGGAGAAAACACCATTGGAATGATTATGACAAGAGGTCTAGGCGAGATGAGTAGATTGGCCATGGAGTTAGGAGCAAATCCTCAAACATTTTTAGGTTTATCTGGCGTAGGTGATCTAATTACGACATGCGCTTCTCCTTTAAGTCGAAATCATAAATTTGGTAAATATATTGGTGAAGGGCTTTCAGTAAAAAGCTCAACAGATAAAATTGGGCAGACAGTTGAGGGTTTAAAGACACTAAAAGTAGTTAAGCTTTTATCTGATGATAGAAATATTAATATGCCAATAGTAGATTCTCTCTATAAAATCATCTATAAAGGAGAGGGTCTTGATGATTCTATTCAAAATGTTTTGGGTGAAGATCTAGTTAAAGATGTAGAATTTTTTAAATAAATATTATGGCTAAAAAAGATAATGAAGAAAAAACTAGTGTAGGTTCGGAAGAATTTATTGATAGCGAAGAGTGGAAAGAGAATCTGCTTAAACAAGGGAAGTGGTTAAGGCTTTTATGGATGATAGGGTTTTCGTTTATCTATTATTTGTCTATGACGGTTTTATGGGCAATCGTTTTAATTCAATTCTTGTTCGTTCTAATAACAGATAAAAGAAGTTCAAATGTAAGTAAGGTTTCTCAAGGCTTTAGAAATTACATGGTTCAAATTTTAGACTATATAAATTATCACTCCAGCGAGAAACCTTTCCCTTTTAGCGATTTTCCGGACTCTAAGGAAGAAAAATAGTCGAGAAATAGTGAAAAGTTTTAATAATAAAATTGCCGTGGTCACAGGTGGTGGCACAGGAATGGGAAGGGAGCTAGTTCTGCAATTAGCCAAAGAAGGTTGCAGTGTCGCTATGTGTGACGTTATTGAAGAAAACATGGAAGAGACTTTTGGTCTAGTCTCAAAAGAATCTCCAGATGTATTAGTTACAAAACATATCTGTGATGTCTCTAACGAAGATGAGGTTATAAAATTTAAAAATGAGGTTTTAGCCGAGCATAATACTGAAACGATTAATCTTCTTTTTAATAACGCCGGAATAGGGGGAGGGGCAAGTTTTGTAACCGGTTCTAGAGAAGAGTGGGAAAAGTGTTTTTCGATCTGTTGGTATGGTGTCTATTATTGTTCTCGAGCATTTATACCCCACATTGTTTCCAGTGAAGAAGGGCATGTAATAAACACTAGTAGTGTGAATGGATTTTGGGCCAGTCTAGGAGGAAATCCTCACACTTCTTATTCGGCAGCAAAATTTGCAGTGAAAGGTTTTAGTGAATCTTTAATAGATGATTTTCGTTTAAATGCTCCTCACGTCGGTGTTTCGGTTGTAATGCCAGGACATATTGGTACTTCTATAGCAATAAATACAGGAAAAATATTGGGCGGTGAAAGGTCTGAAGAAGAATGGGAGATGGTAAAACAAAATATGATAAAACTTGGAGCCCCTGTTCATAATCAGTCCATTGACCAGATTAAACAGATGATCCAAGAAAGAACCGATTCTTTTGCTGAGACTGCTCCAACTTCTTCATCTGAAGCTGCAAAAGTAATCTTGGATGGGGTTAAAGAAAATAAATGGAGAATATTGATTGGTGATGATGCTAAAGCTCTTGATGAAATGGTAAGGAGAGACCCAGAAGGAGCATATAATATCAACTTTGAAGGAGAAAAAAGAGAGGAAATAGAATGAAAACTTTTAGAGATAAAGTGGCTGTCATAACAGGAGCTGGTTCTGGTATGGGTCGTTATTTAGCGGTTTTATTGGCAAAGGATGGAGCCGATGTGGTTGTTTGTGACGTTAATGCAGAAACCTTAAATGAGACCGTAGAAATGTTAAGGCAATACAACGTGTCAGTTTCTTCTCACATTTTAGATGTTGCAGATAAGGAAGCCGTTGAAGCTCTTCCTGAGAAAGTTATTGAACAACATGGCAAAGTAGATTTAGTTTTTAATAATGCAGGAGTAACTACCGGGTCTCACTTTAAAGATATGGATGAAGAAAATTGGGATTGGGTGATGGGCATCAATTTAGGAGGTGTAATTAATAGCACAAGAGCATTTATACCGCATATGATTGATAGACCCGAGGCAGCAATTGTAAACACTTCATCAATTTTTGGGATGGTCGCTGTTCCGGGACAAACGGTCTATCATGCAACAAAATTTGCCGTAAGAGGGTTCACTGAAAGCCTGGCATTAGAGATGTCTGAATCAAATCCTAACTTACAGGTCCATTGTGTGCATCCTGGTCATATAGGAACTAATATTGCAGCTTCTGCCAGAATGGATGAAGAGGAATTTAAAAAACAGTTAGACGAACAGAAAAACAGTCCTAGTATATTTACTCGCAAGGCCCCGAAAAGCTTAGAAGAAATGGCTGATCAATTTAGAGAAGGTGGTATGCATCCTAGTAAAGCTGCAAATATTATTTTAAATGGGGTTAAGAAGAATAAGAGCAGAATCTTTATAGGTTTAGACGCAAAATTGTTGGATCTTTCTCAACGATTATTCCCTAAGCATTATCATAAAACCTGGCCTTTCTTTATGCTACCAATGATGATATTTAGAAATAAGAAGCCTCTTAAATCACTTGATTAATTTTTTATAAGTAGAGTAATTAGGGTTATCTATAGCTATCTTGTTTTTAGACAAAAGGACTAATAACTCCTTAAGTTTGATATCTGTTAAATCCAAGTCTCCATTTTTAATTAAATCCGAAAGTTTTTTTGTAGTTGCTTCATCAGAATTGATCAGATTAGACATAACTTCTATAACTTCTTCAGACAACTGCTCTCCTTGATCAATTTCTCTTTGTACCATTCCTAGTACGTTATTCGTTATCCTAATCTTAAATGCCAAATGCGCCGGTAATTCGTGTTTTATTTTAGTTTCTAAGAAATCTATTACTGCTTTTATTAATTCGCTGCTAGTAGGTCTATCAAAAATCATTATTTACCACCTAAAAACAATAGATCTGCAATATCTATTTCAGTTTCGGAAACTCTTCTACCAATTGCCGCCTTTTCAATAGAATTGATAGCCCCATTCAGATGTGCGTAGGCCTGTATAAGGCAAATCACCCCCCACCTGAAAGTTCCAAATACTTGCCAACACTTAACCATTTCTTTATTTACTTTAAATTTACTAATCGAATTATAGCCTTTAAGTAAATCTTCTAAGTCACCAAAACCTCCCACGACTCTATCATTATTACCAAACCTCCAAGAATTACCACAAAACCAACCTAAATCTTGAAGAGGATTTCCTATATGAGCCAATTCCCAGTCTATGATTGACTGGAGTCCATCTCTATTAACAATTATGTTTCCTAACCTAAAATCTCCATGCACTAGACTTTCATGTAGGTTGCTAAAATCTTGATCTTTTAACCAAAGATAGGCGTATTCAAAAACAGGAGAAGGTTGCCCGAAAGACTGATAAGTTGAGTAAAGATCTTCTAGCTGATCTCGGGCCGGTTTTTTGGGTAAGAAAGTGAAATTATTAATATCCGCATTATGAATCTTTGCAATCGCTTCTCCGCATTGATAAGCCAATACTGGGAGTGCTTTTTTATATTCTTCATCTCTTAATATTTTTCTTGCAATGGATTCACCTTCAACAAAATTCATTATGTAAGCATCTCCTAAATCTTCTTCATTTTTAGAAACTGCTAGTATTGTTGGTACTGGAGCGCCTACTTTAATTACTTCTTTTTGTATCAGAGCTTCGTCTGCAGTTTTGATCGCAAGAGGACCTTCTATACCCGACCCTCTCCTTAGAATCATCTGAGTGGATTGACCATTTTTAGAAACTTCAAATTTCCAAATTTCTTTTGAGGCTCCTCCAGTGAGCGGTTCTAGATTACGAACTTCTCCCTTTATATTAACTTCAAGTAGTTTTCTAGAAAGTGCTGATGCCAGGTCTTCTTGCATTAATCAGATTCTAAGCTAGCGTCTCTTTCTCCAAAGTCCCATCCAGCACCATTGTTTTGATAGTTTTTCAAAATTCTCCTAGCAACCGACTGAACATGAACTTCGTCTGGTCCATCATAAATTCTTGCCTCTCTAGCATGTCTGTACATTAAACTAAGTGGAGTATCGTCAGTGAGCCCTTTAGCTCCATGAACTTGTATAGCACGATCTATAACGTTGTGAACCATTTCTGCGCCAACAACCTTAATCATACCTATTTCAATCCTGGCATCATCACCTTGATCTATTCTTTTAGCAGCATCTAAAGTAAGTTGTCTACTAGCTTGAATTTCACAAGCGCTATCAAATACAAATTTTTGTAACAATTGTTTGTCTGCTAATAAGCTACCAAATGCTTCTCTTTCATGCATCCTCGAACACATAAGATCAAAAGCTCTTTGGGCTTGTCCTAACCATCTCATGCAATGGAATATTCTTCCAGGACCTAATCTTCTTTGAGCTATTAAGAATCCTTGCCCTCTTGGACCTAAAAGATTTTCTTGAGGGACTCTTACGTTGTCGTACTCAACTTCATAATGGCCACCATGGCCTCCGTGTATGCCCAATACTGGAGTATCTCTTAAGATCTTGTAACCAGGATTATCGGTTGGCACTATAATCATGCTAAAGGCGCCATGGCTGGGGACATCCAACTCAGTTTTGCACATCACTGTAGTGTAAGTAGCTCCGGCCGCTCCAGAAGTAAACCATTTTCTTCCATTGATAACCCATTCATTATTCTCCAACACACCCGTAGTTTGTAGTTGTGTAGGGTCAGAGCTAGATACATCTGGTTCAGTCATTCCAAAGCTTGGGAAGATTTCGCCCGCAACCAGTGGTTGTAGATATTCATCACGCCATCTTTTAGAAGCAAATTCCCTTAACATTATGGAGTCTTGTAAAGAGTGAGTACCTAAAGCAACCATCGCACTAGAGGATCTTCCTATAACTTCATTTATATACACATATTCCATAAAAGGCATACCTTGGCCTCCTATGTCTTCAGGGTGTCCAAGAGCCCAAAGAGAATTGTCTTTGGCCTTCTGCATTAATTCTTGCATTTTCTTTGTAGACTCATCATCTCTCTTATGAAGAATCTCTTCTGCAGGATAAACTTCGTTTTCCACGAATTCTTTAACTTCTTTTCTTACTTTTTTCCAATCTCTTTTCATCTTTCCCCTTATTAAAATTTTATCTGTTTTTTAAAACCTTTTAATTTCATGCCTTTTCTTGAAATCTCTATATCTTTTTCTCCGTTAAGAACATTTTCATTAAATTTATACGTGACTTGATAGTCTCCTTTTAAACATGATGTATTATATTTATGAGATTTCTTTTGAGTTGATCCTACTTTATTTAAGTATTGATTATATTTATTTTTTGAAAACAAGCTTTGCAATTTTATCTTTGTTTCATCAGGCGAAAGAATAAAGGCGGAGGCATTATTCCCCCCAAACCCTTTAGCATTTAAGAAACAACCTTTATAAAAGTTTAGTTCTTCTGTTTTATTTTCAAGAAGGATATCTAAGTGTTTGGAGTAAACATCATCAGCTAAAATTTCAGTGGAATGAATGCCAGGTATTATTCCTTTATTCCAAGTTCCAAGTGAAGTTATAAGCTGATCTCCTGAGGCCGGGGCCATGCTATGTCCAAGGTAGCTTTTTATAGCAGTAACAGGCCAGTTTTTTATACCAAAAGTATTCGCTATCTCATTAAGGATGTGTGATTCAGTTACTCTATTGGCGGGAGTACCAGTTCCGTGAGCATGTACAAAAGTATTTCTCCTTAAAGATTTTATACCTATGTTTTTCTCTGCATCTGCAGCACATTTTGCCATGGTTATATAATTTCCTACACCTGGACCGCTAATAGAACTTTTATGTCCATCAGAATGAGAGTGCACTGAAGTTACTGACCCATAAACGTCTGCTCCGAGCTCAATAGCAAGACTATCTTCCATTAGAATAACAAATTGAGATGATTCTCCTAAAACCATACCCGCGTTATTACCAAAAGGACGACAGGCCTTAGTTTGAATAGGCCCTCCCTCAATTGATTCACCATTTGAGGCTTGTAGTTCGAGCATTCTTTTGTCGTCAGATAAAGCTGACATTGCGAAGAATCCGTCAGTTATCTCAGGAGTAATGGGAGCTTCCGCTGCTCCCACAATCGCGACTTTTGAATTTCCTGACTCAATAGCCTCTTTCCCCATTTGTAGGTTGTAAAGGAAAGTAGCACAAGCTCCTACAATATGACCAGTTCGTCCAACATTTCCTAGCACATAGGCGTTAATAAAATCTGCAGACATTTCTACCAAGCCCAATGGAAGATTCTTTGAACTTGCTCTTGAGCCTTTAATTCTAGATTGCATGAGTCCGCCAAAGCCAAAACTATCCAACTGACCGATTGCGGCTCCACTGAATACCGACACTTCATCTGGTTTAATTAACTCTTGAACTTCTTCCCATTTAAAGCCCAACTGACCGATAGCATCGCTCATACCGAATATCGTCATTTGTAAGGCTTTCGGGTGTTGTCTGGCAGGATAATAACTGGCTGGATCAAAACCTTTGGGAAGTTGACCAGCAGCACTAGCTTTTATTTGATCCAGAATAATTCCATCAGGATCATAAACTTCTTTATCAATTTTTCTGACGAAACAGTCACTTCTAATAGAGGAATTATTTTCAAGTAAATACTCTTTTAAATTAATAGAGTCTCCTGAAACAGTTTCCCAGCTACTACCTACAGTTTCTATTTTTCCTTGTAGGACTGCTAAATCTTGAAGAACTTCTAACTGCTCTTTTTCTTTAAGAGATTCAAATACCAGATTTTTATATCCCAAAAAATTTGAAGATCTGCCTGATGAGTTTATACCTCCAAATCCAGAGATTACTGCTAAAGGTTTATTACTGTTCATTAATGAAATTCTTTTACTTAACAGCCTATTGTATGGCAATATTTGTTAAAGAATATCAATTTATAACAAGGGAGAAGTTATGCATCCAGGAATCAATGGAAAAAAGTTTCCAGATAAACCCGCCCTAATCATGCAAGGAAGCGGGAAAGTGGTTACGCATGGAGAGTTAAATGATTTATCTAATCAAGGAGCACAGCTTTTTAGGTCTTTAGGATTAGTGCCAGGAGATTCCATTGCGATTATGCTAGAAAATCATTTTTTATTTTTTCCTATTATCTTTGCTGCTTGGCGTAGTGGACTTAGGTACACTGCAATTAGCTGGAGGCTTCAACCAGAAGAAGTTGAATACATTGTTAAAGATTGTGAAGCTAAAGTTTTTATAACTTCTAAATTTCTAGAAGAAACTGCTGAAAACCTAGACACCTCTCTTAAAGATGTTCATAAGCTCATGCTTGATGGAACAACCGATAACTATCTTTCGTATGAAGGGTCTATAGCGACTCAACCTGAAGAACCTATTTCTGATGAGTGCGTTGGAGGTCCTATGCTTTATTCTTCTGGAACGACAGGAAGACCTAAAGGGGTTAGCAGGGAATTAACTTTAGATCCTTTGCCTTATTCAGAAGAAGAGGGCGACCCAAGTTTATCTAGAGTGTTGCTTTTGTATGGAGCTAATGAGGATAGCATTTATCTCTCTCCAGCACCTCTGTATCACTCTGCACCTCTAAACTTTTGTACAGGATTTCTTGCCGAGGGCTCTACTTGTGTCATTTTAGAAAAGTTTGATGCAGAAAGTGCTTTGCAAGCTATAGAAGAGCATAAGGTAACTCATTCGCAGTGGGTTCCAACTATGTTTGTAAGGTTTTTAAAGTTTGATCCTTCGCTTAGGACGCAGTTTGATTTATCTAGCCACCAGGTTGCCATTCACGCTGCCGCTCCTTGTCCTGTAGAAGTTAAAGAACAAATGATAGATTGGTGGGGGCCTATTCTTTTTGAATATTATGCGGGAACGGAATTTAATGGAATGACTATTATTAATTCAGAAGAATGGTTGAGCCATAAAGGTTCAGTAGGACGACCTCTTTTTGGAGAACTTCATATCTTGGATGACGACGGTGAAGAGATGGCACAAGGAGAGACTGGCGGTGTTTACTTTGGAGGAGAGACAGCAACTACTTTTAGATATCACAATGATGAAGAGAAAACTAAAGGCGCAATATCTGAGCAAGGTTACAGCACTTTAGGTGATGTGGGCTATCTGGATGAAGAAGGGTATTTATACTTAACTGATCGAAAGTCTTTCATGATTATTTCTGGGGGTGTAAATATTTATCCCAAAGAAACAGAAGATGCTCTAGTAATGCATCCTAAGGTTGCTGACGTAGCGGTTTTTGGTGTCCCAAACGCTGAAATGGGTGAAGAAGTTAAGGCGGTAGTTCAACCAGAGAATATGTCTGATGCAGGTCCAGATTTAGAAGCTGAACTGATGGCTTATTGCAAAGAAAAGATTTCCTCCGTTAAATGCCCTAAGTCCATTGATTTTGAAAAGGAGTTACCTAGGCATCCAACTGGTAAACTTTACAAGCGTCTTTTGAAAGACAAGTATTGGCCTTAAGTGAGCACTAAAAGGTCGCTGGTCGTTGGTTCTACTGGT
>Ga0208894_1000546_pt1 | contig 27560 bp, 30 predicted proteins | sample ETNtaG_12_FD_185752 | JGI IMG/M metagenome (GOLD analysis project Ga0208894, IMG submission 185752) | Marine microbial and viral communities from oxygen minimum zone, Eastern Pacific Ocean - ETNP201306SV49 (SPAdes) (version 2) | ecosystem: Environmental > Aquatic > Marine > Oceanic ...
ACTCAATTCACTGACCTAATCTCATAAAGATCGTTCATGTTTATCGTTGAATGCGGTAAAGACTATGTAAAAGCATATTGATCTATTTTCAAAGAGAGATCGGAAATACTCCGGCTATCATGCGTGTTTATTCCTTGATTACTGCCATGTATTCGTTGTGAATTCCTATCTCTTGCGACTGCCAAGAATACGGAGAACTCTTAGGAATAAATTAACAATATCCATGTAAATAGCCGCTGCACTGTCAATTGCATTATCGACTGTCCTAGGTATTTCCAATGCTCTTCCCCAGTCATAACCGATATAGCCACAAAAAATTAACGCCACAATCCAATCTATAAGGCCTATTTGCTGACCAAAAACAAATATAAGTATCATTTCGGCTATAATTACTGCTAGTAAAGAGAGGCCAAGGGTCGCATTGATTCCCTTGAACAAACCGGGCAACAAACTGCCAAAAGCCATCATAACGAAAGTCATTATTGCTGTCGTTTGTATTGCATGTATCACTGTCCCAGGCGCATAAGCACCGATAACTATGTCAACTATCAGCCCAAACGGCAAAACCACGAAGTTGTAACCGATGAAGCTAATTGAAGGATCTGTAGATGTATTGAAAAGAAATACGCCGTATATGCAACTGGCGAAATATAAAATGAAAAAAATAATTGGAGGCATATTGTTATATATAAAGCCTCCATCGACATAGCGAACAATAATCCAGTTAATAAGGAATCCCCAGGAAAGGACTATGCCTATTAGTGTGCTGTAGGTTGGTAGTGATATCTCGGGGCCGTGAAGCTTTTTTCGATTAAAAACATCAGAAGAAAGCATTAGCTGAATTCATTAAATAAAATTCTACTCTCGGCAAGCTTTCGATTGCATCAGAGAAACAGTTTGACATGTTACTGCTTGAACCCAACTTGTACTGATTTTCTAAATTTAGCGACTGTGCATAAGATTGATAATATACGCACAAAGCAACTGACAGAAGTCAAATGACTTGCTTGAGGTATGTATTTCTTTTAATACCAGTGGCTCTTTAGAGAATATTATATTGTATTAAAATAAATAATAGTTTGAAACGGCATAAGCCCTACTCATCTCTCGCTAATGTTTTAGTTCCTAAGAGTGACCCATGTGGCAAATCAAGTCATTCTATACCAATAGATCTCTTCTCGGATATGTTTTTTGTTATGGGATTCCCAAGTTGTCACGCTACACCGGAAAAGTAAGGATCGAGAATAGTCCATGCTTGAAGAGCCGAGGCAATAGACAGCTGCTCGCTATCGATATTCAGCCAACACAGACAGGAGGTGGGCCATCTCACTTTGAAACCTGAATATCTATACCTAAGGGTATTTACTACCTTTCAGTTGTGTTAAACGAAGTGGTGATAAATACCGAATATCATCCTACGGTTCTACAACCTGCTATTTCAAAAAAGACGGTTGACAATAGTTATGTAACTCACAAAAAGCATCATGTATTCACGATTTGGTTCCTTCTTTTCTCCTCCTATGAGGACTGTCTATATTGTCTCTGATAGCCAACTAGAAGAGCTAAAACGCAAACAACACCAAGAGGAACTCGATAATCTTGGTGATCAGCGTAAACACTGAGAAGAAGTTTATCAGGCACGCATCAAGGTCCTTGATGAACGTGAACATGAGCTTAAAGATGAACTCAAGGTTCTTTCTCCAGCAAAGAGAAAGCCTTTAAAGGCTTGATCAATTCAACTGGACAAGTGATGGAGATCACTGAAGCCGTAAGCAGATGCCCTAACGGGCTTTTTTCAGTCACGTAAATAAAAGTGGGCTAATACTTAAGCGAACTACCTTAGATAGAAGGATAGGCGCGTTAGTAAATGCAAGAACAGCAGCATCAGTATCTGTCCACCCTCCTGCTAGGGCTGATCGCCACATCGGCGCTGGCACCGAAACCACTCACCAGCTTGCCGGTGGATCTTCACCCTCTGGTTCATGCCCTGCAGGCCAAAGGCTTCACCATCAACATAGCCCTTCCGCCAGTGCGCTCGAGCTATGGGATTTACCAACGCAAGAGCAGAACCCTCTGGATCTCGCCGCTCACCTTTCCACTAGGCATCTCCCGCCAAACCTTTCTGCATGAAACGGTGCATGCCATCCAGAGCTGTCCTTCCGGCACTCTCACCCTTCTGGGCTGGACCGTGAGCTTGAATCCTGTGGTGGAGAGGGAAATCAGCTCGATCCTTTTGCGCAGTTATCACCACGGAAACCGGGCCTTGGAGCGTGAAGCATTCTTTATTCAAGGGCAACCAGATGCTGTACCCCGATTAATTCATGCTCTGAAGCAACGCTGCCCTTATCCGGATAAGTAGGTGATATGTCATCAAAAAATGCCCTGCGTCCCGAGGACTCAACTATTTAGTGGATGCATTCAAACTTCTCCTCAATCAAATTTCCAAAAGACTGGCATCAACTTCAGTGATATTCTGTAGGGCTAATGGATCACTGATCGAGGGCAAGTAAAAGAAGTAGAGGAAGTTGTATTAAGGATGGTGGTTCACTATCAGTAAAGGAGAACTACGTAAATGTGATGTCTTTAATGGAAGGCTTCTGGGCCTTTTGGCTATCCATTCCGTGTAGGAAATTGATCCAGAGATAGCAGCATCCAAGCGAAGACCTAGATCCTTATCTGTGTAAATGCACCTGCAGGGGAGTGATTGGCTAATGACTTCCATAAAGAGCTCATCAGACTGGTCTATAACGTTCTTCATTGCCTCTCCGATTGGTTCCAAACCCTTTACCTCGCAAGAGAGCTTTTCAATCTCCATGAACAGGCCTGCTCTTTTGATAAGAACCTCAGCCTTGGTATTGCCTGCTTTGCGAATAACTGCTGGACATCGGAAATGATCTCGGAATAAACGGGATATTGGAACATGCAAATAGTACCCGCTACGTCCCTTTCGTTGAATGAGTTTTGCCATAGTTTTATCACCACTTGGCATCACTTCTCTATCGCTCAAACCCCTGATGCAAGAGGCCTAGTGAGTATTTGGATTGCTTAACCACTTGTATGCCCAATAACCGCAGATAGCGACGATCACCCAAGGGATCAGTGCTCTGACGATCCAAAGGGCAAGCAGAAGCACTGCCGCAGAAACAGCAATCCGCTTAGTGATTGCCTTTGCTTCCTTGGTCATGACTTGCCAGCGAGGAACCAGAGACATGGTTGTGTGTTGAACACTGCTCTAAAAGCGTAGGCAATTCACACCCTCAGCAGCGCGATCAAGTCAAGGCATTAAGGAAGGGATGCCATGTTGGCGCACTCACTTTCAGGACTCTCTTGACGGTGCCTGCGTCCTCTGATTGCTAATTGAGTTCAAGGCCGGTGGAATCAGAGCGTCATCAAACAAAACTGATCGATTTGATCGGCTGCCCTAGTGCTTAGGCAAAAAAAAGACGCCCTCATCGAGCAGCGTCCATAACGACAAACTTGTGTGAGGAGTGTCGCCTTCTCTTTCTACTCCTGTGAGGAACCCTTCGTCAAAACGCAATGGCCCACGCTTGAGGTGCAAAGCAAGGTTTGGTTTGGCGACTGAAGGATCAGGGTTTGCTCCTATCGATCGATCAGAAGGCACACAGACCTTGCGCTCTCATCTTTTCGCAGGATCATCGTGGAACAGCAATCAAAAAGAACATGGACTTGATCGAAGCGCACAAACGATCTATTGAGCGTGAGAAAAGGAAGCTAGGCGTGACTGACTACGGGCTTCTCTGGATCTCCTTCCTAAGAGGCGCGATCGTCGCACTGATCCTTGAGAGATTGATCGCCCACCATTAAACCGCACCTCTATCTCAACTTCTTCTTGTTCACTTGTGCGTTGCCTCCCACCCACAAGTAAGGGTGCATTACAACCGCAAACCTGTTTCTAACGCATCAAGCCAAAAGATCATCGCCAGCTCAGAAAGCCTCCATTCAGTGGAGATAGCGGGTGCTTCTTACACCTAGAATATATATAATAAAAACCAATCAAGGTTGATAGTTGGGTTGAGATATATGCAACTAACTAGATAGCCAGATATGCCAAAACTCCTTATTGGCTAACTATATAAGACTTTGCTGTCGGGAGTTCATAGGGTGGAAGGCAATATTGGCAATCTCTTCTATTCTCTCTATTGCTTTTACCTCTACAAGCGATGGCGAATAAGGCAACTCCAGCTCAACTGCTCTTCGGCCAGCACATGAATGCCCGATAACGACATAAGAAAACGACATAGCAAAGAACAAATGCTTTGAGAAGCCATAGGGCGAGTAAGCGCTGCAAAGCGGGTACTTTCCAATCTTCTTGTTGGTTGGCTTTGCTTTCTGTGCAATAACCTGCAAGGGAAAAATTAGCCTCATGGTTTAGCGCTACAGGCTTTAGCTCAGCTGGCTTCCATTTGCCATTAGGCAACCTCAGTGCATCAACACACTTCCACTTCCCTTAAGCGACCAATAGATAGGATGGATTACAACTACAGAGGGAAGGAAGCCTTGAGTGATACAAAGGGATTCCGCTTAAGACTGTATGAACAGATAGTCAATCAGACTCCAGAAGGCAACACATCCATATTCAACAAGTTAAGTGGTACGACGATTGTCATCTCAATCTTTTTTGCCGTTATCAGCACTGAGAGCCAACTCGACTATCGCTTTGGAGAGCAAATAGACACAATTGACCGAATTATTGGCTGTCTATTTTGCTTTGAATACTTGTGCCGTGCATGGGTCGCACCACTAGAGGGAAAATACGGGGAAGGGCTAAAAGGCACCATTCGCTATATGTTCTCGCCAATGGCTATAATTGATATTATAGCGATAATTCCATCCTTTATAGGGGTAAGGACAGAGCTCAAAATTCTTAGAATTATTCGACTTATTACGATTTTAAAAATTGGACGCAATGAAAGATTCAAACAAAGCATGCTCCATTTTAACTATGCTCTCAGGTCAAAGGCTCAGGAGCTACAGATATCCACTGTCTACACACTATTGCTTCTATTAATTAGCAGCACTTTAATGTATCTTGCCGAATCATCTATTCAACCTGAATTGCTTGGATCAATCCCAAGATGCCTATGGTGGTCGATCAATGCAGTCAGCTCAGTGGGTCACGGAGATTCCGTGCCAATCACAGCAGTAGGCAAGATCATTGCTTCAGTAACTTCCCTAATGGGAATTGGCGCCATAGCAATACCCACAGGGATTCTTGCCGCGGGCTTTAGTGAATCAATTGCAGTGCAGAAAAAGAATATTGAGGGATCTCTTTAAGGCTTTTACTAGATATTATATTTGCCAATACAGTTCACCCAAGCCTACTTAATGCTTAACATCTAGCGGCAAATAATCGCATTGAGGAATTGTCTAGAATATGGCTTGCTAGATAACAACAGAAAATTATTTACCGCCGCAAAAAAACATTTGCCTAAGTGGTGGGGTTCACTACTCAAAAACTAAATCGCTAAAAAACCTTCGTGAGAAAAACTCCGCTGAAGACCCCCTCCATCCAAGTAGAAACAAGGTTGCTACTTACCACTTCCGCCTCTGGATTTCCTTCAAGGGCTGTGGCCTCTGCCTCTAGAGCATTGACAGCTCGCACAAACTCATTCCATCTCATCCCATCTTGGATAAGAGTGATTTGAAACTTCTTCACGCCTTCACCGCTTACTAAGCCTTAAGGACAATAGCTCCTACAAAGCCACCTCAGACACCCCCCACGGCTCCACTGCATTGTCTATTAACACCGCTTCGAAGCCAGACATTCTCCTCCTTTGAGAATGTGCCGGGAAGCCTTATGGCCTGGGGGAGGAATCTTCGGCAGCTTGCGTCTGCTCATCGCATATTGCTAGCGCAATAACCCCCTTATCGGCATGTCTCCTTCACCCACCTGGCTGCCATTTCATCACCTAATTCGGATGCCTGCCTCCAATCAACACAGGCACCTGTGATATTGCCATCATTCTCTTGGGAAATTCCACGATTAACGTAAGCGACTGTCAACTGAGGATCAATCTCTAGTGCCTTATTATAATCAATAATTGCTCCTCTATTATTACCTATTTTCCGCTTTGCAACGCCTCGATTATTATAAGCAAGAGCATGGTGCGGGGAAATTTCTAATGCCTTAGTGTAATCAGAAATCGCACCTTCATAATCTTCTAATTCATCTTTCGCGTTGCCACGATTGTAGTAAGCAAGTGCATACTGCGAATCCATTACCAAGGCCTTATCAAAATCCTCTATGGATCCTTGATAATCACCAAGCCTATATTTAGTATTCCCGCTTTTAACATATGCATTTACATTACGCTCTTTTTCCTTGCGTTCTGAAACCAGCGCCCCTGCAATGCCTACAACAGCAGCAGCAGCAATCACCACTGGCTTCCATAGCGGCAAGAACGACAGGGCTACCGCAGTGACTGCAGCTACAGCACCACCCACAACAATAACGACAGTGCGGCGTGGCATCGCGAGAATCCTCCTATACCCTTCCTCACCCTAGGCAAAGGGTGCTTTTATCCCAAGAGGAAAGTTATTTTTGGCATTAACTATTAAAAAGAGCATCCGCCCAAAAAGTACCCACAAGCCAAGACCCGTTTTCACCATCGCTCCTTCAAGCTCCTAGGCAGCACCTAGAGAAGCGAAATCCGACGATAGCTAAGCAGAATTACTCCTATTTAGATACCACCGTTGCAGAAACGTACTGCGGAAGAAATGCTCTTGCCGCTGTTGCGAGTTTCTTCAATACAGGCATTGAAGAACTTTGCTTCCTGCTTCAGTGGATACATCTTGATGGCGATTGCTAAAAGGGCAAGTGCTGCCACACCCCTAGCAGCAAGACCTACAGCACCAAACACATACCAAGGAGTCCTCCTTCCCCTGCTACCTGAAAGGTTCTTGCATTTCTTGGGCTTCTTACCCTTAGCTTTATCTTTTACCATCGACTCAGTAGCGGCTAAGCAAACATTAGCCGTTCAAAGCAAAGCGCTGGTATAAATTCAAAAAAACAATAACTTCCAGGCATAAGCGCATAAGGAAGGATCAGTAGATCTGCTTGGCAAAAGAATAAAATGTGAACTTTCTGCGGCCATGGAGAAGAAAAGTAGACACGAACCCAGACCATCGCTATTGGTTTTGGGAAAGAGACTTGAACACTCATAAATATATAAATCAGAAATCCTGAGGGAATACATTATAATCAATGATGGATATTTGCTTTAAGACGCGAAAATAGCTTGAGCATCTCAAGGGTAATCAGATGACACCCTAAGACTCAACTTGGATAAGACCAAAGTCATCATCTCCAATGCACTGAGGTATCTTTTAAACAATAATTGACCAGAAGGAGCTGCAAATACGTAAAGACAGCTGCTGCTAAAGACGACTAGACGCAAACAGCTAATGACTGAACAGCAACTGGCATAAAAAGCCTGCTCAAGAGTGCGAAACCAATCCCTTTGGCGCTACTGCATATTTCACTTTCAGCAATCCTTTAACGATTTCAACGTGAACAATATGCCACTCACCTGAAACAGCACCAGAAGCACCCTGCTTAAAAGATTTTCATGCTATAATGATAGCGTTGCGTGCTATGGGGTCGATGGTTACCGACTTTCCTTTAGATGTTTCTATCGCCGTTCTGATAATGACGATCGGCTGTCTGTCATTCATTATTTACATACTTCGTCTAGCAAATCTGGAAATGAAGGAAACTAAGCAGCGCTAATACGTTTCCAGGTTGGCAATTATGAATATTAGCGCTGGCAAATGGTGCCCAACTGAATATAGAGATGGTGGCAAAGAAGTGGCCTAAATCATTGAACACCTACTTGCTGCACGCAGCAAATACCGATGCATAAATAGTCTCGAGCGAATAAAGAATACAGACTTCAGTTGAATATAACCTTGCAAATCTCCTTGCTTGAATCACAATAGAATTAAAGATAAGCCAGAAAATAATAATGTAGCAACGATAAATACTAATCCAAAAAGGACTGCTCCTATTCCAGTATTCCAATAAACAGACATGGTTACCAACTCATCTCCTTTCTTAGAAGACTGATCAAGCGATAGGCCCCACTGGTAATAAACATAATCATTTATCCATCCTTTGGTTGCGGATCTGTATGGCGACTCGGTCGTCGCAAAATCCACTACTTCTGTAATTCGCTGCTTGATTCTCTTCTGTATCACTTAAGCAACCGCCTTTGTAATCAGTGTGATTGCAGCAAACAAAACTGCTGAGACGATGAAGCCAACTGCAAAAATGCCTGCCACTATTCCTGTATTCAGATATACAGATACGGTTGCCAGCTCCTGTCCTTTTTTTTCTGCCACTGGATGATCCTTTAAGAGGCCATATCCTATAACCCCACCTGTTTGAATTGCTGTCGACCTGCTATTTGATCAAAGCAAGGCAATTTGGGTGGGTAGCTTTGAGATAATCAAAACCAGGACAGCAAAAAACCAAGGCCACCTAACTGCTCACCATCGCACTTGGCAGGATCTAAACAGCGAAAATACGGTTTCCTGCCAAGTGTTTGGAAGAAGTTGTCGAAGGCGGCACCCAGATTCGAACTGGGGATAAAGGATTTGCAATCCTCTGCCTTACCACTTGGCCATGCCGCCACCTGGGAGCCTGAACCCCCTTCAGCGGATCGTATCAGCCACGCTGCTCACTCTCTACTCGTGATCTGCAATGGCCATGGCGAGGATCTGATCGCCGTTCGAGTGCTGGAGGCCCTACATAGCAAATTTCCGAATCTGCCCCTTGCAATCCTCCCCCTAGTGGGAGAAGGAAAAGCTTTTGATCCTGCAGTAGCCGCTGGATGGCTAAAACGACTTGGACCTGTAGCCCCCCTACCCAGTGGTGGCTTCAGCAATCAAAGCCTGCGAGGCCTAATTGCTGATCTTGCTGCCGGGCTTACTCTGCTCAGCTGGCGACAATGGAAATGTGTTCGTCGCGCAGCCAAATCAGGACAATCCATTTTGGCCGTGGGAGATCTATTGCCCCTGCTACTGGCATGGAGCAGTGGTGGCAATTATGGATTCATCGGCACACCGAAGAGTGATTACACCTGGCGCAGTGGGCCAGGTCAGGCCTACAGCGATCACTACCACCGCCTCAAGGGCAGTGAATGGGACCCTTGGGAATGGGCCCTAATGCAATCTTCGCGATGTCGAATGATTGCCGTACGGGACCATCTCACCGCCAGGGGCCTACGACGCCATGGGGTGTCCGCCCAGGCTCCTGGGAACCCAATGATGGATGGATTCAAACTCGAAGCCGTTCCTGCTGCTCTTAAGCGTTGCCGTCGCCTGTTACTGCTATGCGGCAGTCGCATGCCCGAAGCTGGAGCGAATTTCAAAAGACTGCTTGAAGCTTTGGACTATCTCGATAGTCAGCTACCTCTAGCGATACTTGTAGCCCTTGGCTCCCAGCCAACACTGAGCCAACTCGAAGCGATACTAAAAACTGATGGCTACCGACCATCGATTCCCCCCATCGACAGCCTGGGAGCAGAGGCCTGCTGGGTAAAAGGTGCACATCTGGTGTTGCTTGGGCCTGGTCAATTCAGCCGCTGGGCCTCCTGGGCTGAAGTGGGCCTTGCTACCGCCGGTACCGCAACAGAGCAGCTTGTAGGTATCGGGGTCCCTGCCTTATCCATGCCTGGACCAGGCCCACAATTCAAACGAGGATTTGCTCTTCGGCAAAGTCGCCTATTAGGAGGAGCCGTAATTCCTTGTCAAGACAAAAAAGCACTGATCAAAAGGCTTAACCGGCTCTTAAATGACAGCACACTTCGCCAGCAGTTGGGCAATAGGGGACGTCAGCGAATGGGCAAATCAGGAGGCAGTGCTGCCCTTGCAGAACTGGTGTCAAAATTTTTATTGGGGCATTCGAACAAGCTGAACAATGCTCTGTCCCCCCATAGCGGATACTGAACCCCTTACAGGAGCAATGTGATGGCAGCCATCCAGGACCATGCATTCGTTAAACTCTGTGCCGAGCTGGCCAGCTGCCTGAGCATCAGCCTTGCCTCCGCGCAAAGACAAGTTGAACTAGCCGCCAGTCGAGAGGGTGTCAAAGACCTAGAAGCACGCAAGGCCATCGCTAAACGTCTACTTGAAGAAGCCCGTTCACGCCCCCGCGAAGGCAAAGGTGCCCCAGGGCCTCAACTAGACCAACTACTAAAAGCCTTGGCCCATGATGAGAACTTCATGGTCGAAGACTGAAAAGCAGTACAAGCTTCAATGTTCAAAGATCTGGGTGAATCGCAACCGATCCAGCTCCGAAATCACAGGTATACAGCCAAAGCAACGTTTAGCAATATCCCATCGGCCTTCCCGACGCAACATTATTTCCAAGCGCTGCCTTGCTGCAATCAGATAACGAGCATCATTGGCCGCATATGCCAACTGAACTTCACTGAGTTCCTCAACACTTCCCCAGTCACTACTCTGAGCCTGCTTGTCGAGTTCAACACCAACTAACTCCATTACCACCTCCTTTAAACCATGGCGAGGGCTATAAGTTCGTGCAAGACGACTGGCCACCTTCGTGCAAAAGATGGGAACAACGGAAACACCCAAGCCGCTAGCTAACGCTGCAACATCAAAGCGGGCAAAGTGAAACACCTTTTCAATCGAGGGGGCCTCCATCAAGGCCTGCAACCGAGGCGCGGAGGTTTGACCTAAACCAATCCGCACACATGCCACATTGTCGTCAGGGTCACAAAGCTGCACAAGACACAGACGGTCGCGGCCATGAATGAGTCCCATGGCCTCGGTGTCTACAGCAAGAGCTGAAGCCCGCGAATAACGCTCCGCCCAGTCGGAATCAAGATCATTGTCGAAAACAACAAAACTTGCAGGAGCTGCAGAAAAGTCCGCCATTGAGCAAATGGCACATAGCCAGAGCAGATCCCCAACACTCTGACGGGCCACACAACATCTCCGCTCACTTGTCTGGCCTACAAGTCGGAGCGAAGCTGAATTAAGCCAGTCGTAGCCACTCGGCCATCGTGATCACCCTTGGCAATGCTTCAAGAAGCCATCTGAGCGATATCGAACACTATTTTTTTCAATCTCCTTCTAAGTTTCTTTATCTAGGACTGGCTGTCTTCTGGATACTGGTTTGCTTGCTCAAAGCAGACGAATAGCTAACTGGAATCTTGCCTCAACAACAGCAAAAGATGATGCAAAACAACTCATGCAGCAAAAGCACAGCCAACTAACAATCCATGGCGCCATAAAGACCTAGAACAGTTAGGTATATCTGTGACCATGCACTAAAGATGACAGCAGTCTTCTCCTCGAACCTGCTACTCACAGTGCTGCTAACCATCGGCCTGGTGTTCTTCCTGCGCGCAGCGAGTAAAGACCGCACCACAGTTGTAGATGTGCACTCGCCACTGCCACCACTCGAGGTACTCAATGGAATGAGCCTCTGGCTGGAGGAACGAGGATGGAAACCAGATGGCGGCGATGCAGAGAGACAACTACTTCGCTTCCATGGAAGTGTCGCCTCAAGCCGACCATTAGCAATCCTTTTATCCCTATTCGCTGGGCTTGGAGCAGGCTGCCTTGGTCTAGTTGTCCGCCAGCTGTATCCACAACTTGAATGGTGGCCTCTTTTGCTTGTGGGCCTAGGCCCTATCGCGGGTGCGGTCTACAGCAACCGCGCCAACCGTATTGAAGCCGTTGAACTTCGCTTGATCAGCACAACCGATAGCGAAGGCAGCACCGTGCGACTAAGAGCCCATAGAGACGAACTGATTGCCATGGAATCAGAACTTTCAAAACGCCTCGAGCTTGCTAGCGACGGCTCTTTACTCTCCTCCCCAATCTGAGTGAAATCAAATCACCGCTGGAAACGCAGGAACCTTTTCCTGCTGGCTGCAGGTTTCAGCCTGGGACTGAACACGCTTGGTTTCACCAATGCTGCAGAAGCACCCCTTCTCCCCAGTACGAATCATTCAATTACCGGGCCTCGTACCCGTCTTAAGGGTTACTGGGTAGGTCGCAAACCGGTATCTCCCTCTTTGAAAATTGTGGTCATGGCAGGACATGCCGACTCCCAAGGAATGCATGGCTCTGGTACATCCGGTGCAGCTGTTGATCTAAGGGGAGCTGCGCCCATGGACCCCCGCATGCGTGACGAACTCTTTTGGAACCAACTAGTGCGTGATGCGGTGGCAGCCATCAGCAAGAAGAGAGGTCTAAGTGTCACCGCCTACGACCCTGGAGCACTCTCAATTGCTGATGCAAATGATCCCCGCACCAATTGGTCAGTAGCTCGCAAGCGATCCTCAAAAGGCGACTACATCCTAGAAATTCACTTTGATGCCTACAGCCCACATGGATATGGATCCGGATTAATACCGGCACTCAATCGCAGCCTCAATAGCGTGGATGAAAGCCTTGCAATCAACTTCGGCCGCTTCCCCAGGATTTTCAGGGGAGGCCTAGGTGGACCACGACGAGGTATAAGCATCCTAGAAATCGGAATGCTGGAAGGAGATCTGGAGGCTAATCTGCGCAACCCCAAAACCAGAGAAGCAACTATTCAAACCATCGCACTTCGGATCACCAACGCTCTGGAGCTGGGGGTAGGCCGGAAGGAGAAGGAATCTTCTAATCCACCGCCTGATGAGGCCGACAGCGCTCCTCCAACGTCGAATCCTCAAGCCAATTCTGTGGTCGAGTAAACAGATCAGTGAGCAAAGCTTCTCTGGAACCAGCGGGTGGTTGATAGCCATACTCCCAACGAGTCAAAGGAGGTAATGACATCAGGATCGACTCAGTTCGACCATTGGTCTGCAATCCAAAAATCGTTCCCCTATCCCACACCAAGTTGAACTCCGCATAACGCCCACGGCGATACAACTGGAATTGACGCTCTCGATCGCTATAGGCCTGCTGCTGACGCTTCTGTGCAATCGGCACATAGGCAGGCAAGAAAGCTTTTCCGCAAGCCTGAGCAAGCGCATATAGCTGCTCCCAACTCTTCGGTTGAACGCCCAGATCTCTAGAGATACCAGCTGCTGGACCCTCTGAATCTTGACCTTTATAAATGACTCCAGATCCATCCTGGTAGTCGTAAAAAATCCCACCCACACCACGGGTCTCTCCGCGGTGCTTCAGAAAGAAATATTCGTCACACCAAGGCTTAAACACCTTATGGAGCTCTGGACTGATCGAATCGCAAGCCTGCTTGTGAACACGATGAAAATGGCGAGCATCCTCTAGGTAAGGATAAAATGGCGTGAGATCAGCACCACCACCAAACCACCACACTGGACCTGCTTCGAAATAGCGGTAGTTGAGGTGGACAGTAGGCACATATGGATTGTGTGGGTGCAGCACCATCGAGGTGCCAGTAGCGAACCAGGGATGCCCCTTTGCATCCGGTCGCTGATTCAGAATCGACGGCGGCAACTCCTTGCCGTGCACCTCTGAAAAATTAACGCCGCCCTGCTCGAAAACCTCACCATCACGAATCACCCTTGATCGCCCACCACCCCCTTCAGGACGATCCCAGCTGTCAGTTCTAAAAGTCTGAGCACCATCAAGCTTCTCTAAACCTGCACATATCTCATCCTGCAAGCCAAGCACCAACTCGCGTGCAAGCTCTCGCGAATTGGAAGGAGGCACTTGACCACCACTCACAGAAGCACCCATAACCCTGCCAATAGGAACAGAAATGATTTTGGACTCATTATATAACTAGACTACTGGAGTCTAGTTATGCCGCACGACTTCAGATTGCAAGTAAATACCTCCAAAGAGCTTCTATTTCAAAGCAGTCATGTGTATCCGCCAATACAATCCTCTCATTTAAAGGGAAGGCATGGCGACGGCCGAGCAGGCAAGTAATGCCCTAGATCAAGTAAAAGATTCAGGCAGCGGCCGCTCAGCCGTCGAACTGGGCTGGATCGACAATATCCGTGTAATCCCTCCTCGAGCTGTCGTACGTCTTTCCCTACCTGGCTTTGCACAAAGCCAGAGGGATCAGTTGGCTCAAAAAACTCGAGAAGTACTACTAGAGCTCGACGGCATCAATGACGTGCAAATTGAACTTGGCAATAGTCCCGACCAAGAAGCCATAGGCCAGGCTGGCCATGGACAAACCGCCGAGCTGCAAGCCATTCCTGGGGTACGTAACGTCATTGCCGTAAGTAGCGGCAAAGGCGGCGTTGGCAAAAGCACCGTAGCGGTCAATCTGGCCTGTGCACTGGCCCAAGAGGGTCTGAGAGTCGGCCTACTCGATGCCGATATCTATGGTCCCAATACTCCAACAATGCTTGGTGTAGACAATCGCACGCCGGAAGTCAGCGGTAACGGTGCTGAGCAATGCATCATCCCGATCGAAAGTTGCGGTGTGGCCATGGTGTCCATGGGTCTACTAATTGAGGAGAACCAACCAGTGATCTGGCGCGGCCCGATGCTGAACGGAATTATCCGTCAATTCCTTTATCAGGTTTACTGGGGTGAAAGAGATGTGCTGGTGGTTGATCTACCTCCAGGCACCGGTGATGCCCAACTTTCTCTGGCGCAAGCAGTCCCCATGGCAGGGGTGATTATCGTCACAACCCCCCAGAAAGTTTCGCTGCAGGATGCCCGCCGCGGACTGGCCATGTTCAAGCAAATGGGCATAAAAGTGCTCGGGGTAGTGGAAAACATGAGCGCCTTTATCCCTCCTGACCAACCAGAAAGGCGTTACGCACTGTTCGGTTCTGGAGGCGGAGAGCAGCTGGCTCTAGAAAATGACACGCCGCTACTCGTTCAGATCCCCATGGAGATGCCAGTCCAAGAAGGTGGCAATGAAGGGAGCCCCATCGTTCATAGCCGGCCTAACTCCGCAAGTGCAGCAGCCTTCAAACAATTGGCGAAGCAAATGCTGGATTGCACCTGTCAAAACAGCTGAACTATGCGTTCAAGCAACAGCCGGCGACGCAATGGCATGTTCTTCCGATCTAAAGGTCATCTAAGCAGGTGGTGGAAGGAGCTGGATCTAGTGCTTTGGGGTATTCCATTAGCCATGGTTGCCCTCGCTGGCTTACTGATCGCCAGCACCCAAAGACAAGCTGATTACGCCGACTGGTATCACCACTGGATCGCCGCCGGAGTTGGCTTCTTAATCGCTCTATTGCTGACCCGATTGCCATTAAATAAGCTGCGGCCGCTATTGATTCCGCTCTACGCACTCACGGTGCTGAGCCTATTGGCCGTTCGACTGATCGGCACCTCAGCCCTTGGAGCTCAACGTTGGATCAACATCGGTGGGGTGCATGTACAACCATCTGAATTTGCAAAACTCGCAGCGATCCTGCTGCTAGCAGCAGTACTCGATCGTCACCCAGTAGAGCGTCCAGTCGACCTAGTGAGGCCTTTGACTGTGATCTCTGTGCCCTGGTTTCTAGTCTGCATCCAACCCGACCTGGGCAGCTCGCTCGTATTCGGCGCCTTGCTAGTGACCATGCTCTATTGGTCCGGCATGCCCTTGGAATGGGTCCTCTTACTCCTATCCCCCCTGGGGACAGCACTGCTTGCAGGGCTATGGCCTTGGGCACTCTGCGCATGGATTCCCCTATTGGGATTCCTGGCCTATCGCTCCTTGCCATGGAAACGCCTAGCCACTTCTTCGACTTTGGCGCTGCAAGCTGTCGTGGCAGTTACTACCCCCTGGCTTTGGTTGCATGCTCTAAAGGACTATCAACGAGAACGGCTAGTGAATTTTCTCGATCCCGCCAAAGACCCTCTCGGCGGTGGATATCACCTGCTGCAGAGCACTGTGGGTATCGGCTCCGGCGGGCTATTTGGAACAGGACTACTACAAGGTCAACTAACCAAGCTACGTTTCATTCCCGAGCAGTGGACCGACTTCATTTTCAGTGCCCTTGGAGAGGAGACCGGATTCCTAGGGACTCTCCTTGTCGTAACAGGGTTTGCTCTGCTTATGGGACGACTGCTGCAGGTAGCCAGGCAAGCCCGCACTGACTTCGAATCATTAGTAGTAATAGGCGTCGCCACGATGGTGATGTTCCAAGTAGTGGTGAACATCTTTATGACAATCGGTCTGGGACCCGTCACTGGTATTCCCCTACCATTTATGAGCTATGGCCGCTCAGCGATGGTGGTGAACTTCATAGCGCTGGGGCTCTGCATTTCTGTGGCACATCGCGGCCAAACAAAACTCAACAAATGGTGAGCGACTCCATCTCGCTGACAACCATCCAAAAGCGTCTTGCAGAAGGTGCACCACCTGGCCGAGTAGATGAACCCACCATTAGACGAATGTGGTGGGCTGCTCTGGAAACCTTGCAAGACGACATCCTGCTGCCAAGTGATCCAGCACAGGGCCTCTGGCTTGCAGCACCACTACCGGCACTCTACGAATCGAGATTACTCAGTCGTTTAAACGGATGGGTATGGGCACCAGACGAGCTCGAAAGCCTCCAATCACCTCAATGCGGCCTCTTACTACCAAGTCGCGTTAGGTCGGTCCGAAAAAGAAACTATTCAGAGATTGGTGGCTATCAACGGCTGCCATTACGCCAGGAAGACGGTCGCGACCCCCTGCTCTTGATCATCACCCCGGATGTTCAGCTAGCCCTAGCACTGCAAGGCAAACCTGGCCAGCGTCATCTACTGATGCGCAGTGATCCAGAGACCCTCAGCGACCTACTGAAGATGCTCGATCTGAGGCTTGACAGCGAAGATCCTGAACATGCCCTTCAGCTTCGCCAAGCACTCGCAAACCTTGGCCCTTTGCAAAGCAATCCCGAACTGGGAAAACTCTTTTGGCCTCGCCTTGCGGAACGGCTGGCCGGCTTGGCGCCCAGCCTCACACTGCAATCGCTTCCCGAAGAATCGCCTGATGCGAAATCCAGCAAAGAAACGAATCAAGGAAGTAATGCTGAACTCACTCTGCTAGAGGCACTCACCCATGAAGTTCGCACCCCCCTTGCCACAATCCGAACTCTGATCCACACCCTGCTACGGCGAAGAGATCTACCTGATGTAGTCGTAAGCCGCCTAGAGCAAATCAACGCTGAATGCACCGAACAGATAGATCGATTTGGTCTGATTTTTTATGCCGCAGAACTTCAACGCCAGCCACCGGACGCCTCATTACTTGCCCATACCGACCTCGGGGCCATGCTGACCATGCTTTGTCCAGCCTGGAGCCATCAACTCGAACGCCGCGGGATAAAACTCCAACTCGATATCACCCCTGATTTACCAGAGGTTCTTAGTGATCCTGGACGCCTTGAACCGATGCTAGGCGGACTAATTGACCGCACTAGCCGTGGCCTACCAGCCGGCAACAACCTATCCATGACGCTTCGCCCTGCAGGCTCCCGCCTCAAGCTTCAAATCCTTAGTCAAATCCCCAACACTGAGGAGCAAAAAGCCACCGACAAAGATCAGAATGCCGATCTCGGACCAGTACTCAGCTGGGATCCCAACACCGGCAGCCTGCAACTCAGCCAAGCAGCAACCCAACGAATGCTCGCCAGCCTTGGAGGCCTGCTAACAAAGCGTCGAGATAAAGGACTAACAGTTTTCTTCCCCATCGCAGAAGAGAACAATTGAACGCTAAAAGACAAGCTAATAATGTTGACGGGTGTGAAGCTTGAAGCCAAACAGTGCCATACGGCACAAAACGCAGTGCTACTTTTCACCAGTAACGGCATGCCGATTCTCGAGGACAGCTATGACTGCAACGGCGTTGACAGGGCAATACCCCAAGTATCTGGGGAGCACCGGGGGCCTTCTAAACTCCGCTGAAACCGAAGAGAAGCACGCTATTACTTGGAGCAGTTCAAAAGCTCAAGTATTCGAACTGCCTACTGGCGGTGCAGCTGAAATGAATGAGGGAGAGAACCTCATGTATTTCGCTCGCAAGGAGCAGTGCCTCGCCCTAGGTACTCAGCTACGTTCAAAATTCAAGATCGATAACTACAAGGTCTATCGAGTCTTCCCAGGCGGCGACACAGAATTCCTGCACCCCAAAGATGGTGAGTTCCCCGAAAAAGTGAACGAAGGCAGGGTCATGGCGAACCACAACCCTCGTCGTATTGGGGAAAACACAAATCCAGCCAAATTAAAGTTCAGCGGTCGCAAAACCTACGACACCTGAGCTGAATTCACCGGAGTGATCTAGGGATCTTCAACTAATCGGCATCAGCTGCGAAGATCCCCTTATGCTCAGCTCTGATCGCGCCGCATTCTTTGAGGCAGCCGCAAACGGTGCCAATTACATCCCCTTGGCCCATAGTTGGCCAGCTGATCTTGAAACTCCTCTCACCACTTGGTTGAAGGTTGGTGCTGAGAACCCCCCTGGTGTACTGCTGGAGTCGGTAGAAGGAGGAGAAAACCTTGGGCGTTGGAGTGTCGTCGCATGCGATCCACTCTGGACAGCAAGCTGCCGAGGTGATCGTCTAGTCCGTCGGTGGCGAGAAGGCCAAACCGATGAAGCCATCGGCAATCCTTTTGAAGCACTCAGGCAATGGCTAGCCCCTTATCGCACCGCATCCCTTCCTGACTTGCCCCCCCTTGGCCAGCTCTACGGCATGTGGAGCTTTGAGTTGATCCAATGGGTTGAACCCACAGTGCCCGTTCACGGCAGAGAAAACGACGACCCACCCGATGGCATCTGGATGCTGATGGACAGCATCTTGATCATTGATCAAGTAAAACGCCTGATCACTGCCGTGGCCTACGCAGACCTGACCGAGGAACAAACTGCTGAAGAAGCATGGCTAAAAGCAAAAGGGCGCATTGAAGACTTGGAAAAGCGCATGTCAGCGCCACTTGCAGCGACACCACCACTGCGTTGGCAACAAAAAGGGCAGTCTCCACCTGCTACGACCAGCAACTACAGCCAAATAGGTTTTGAAGATGCAGTTAAAACTGCCAAGCAGCACATTGCTGCAGGTGATGTGTTCCAGCTGGTCATCAGTCAAAAACTAGAAACCAAAGTCTCTCAACAGCCACTTGAGCTCTACAGGAGCCTGCGGATGGTAAATCCATCCCCATATATGGCTTTCTTTGATTTCGGTGATTGGCAACTAATCGGCTCAAGCCCAGAGGTGATGGTTAAAGCCGAGCCCGTTGTTGATGGCATCAAGGCCAGCCTTCGACCTATCGCTGGCACGCGCCCGCGCGGCTCGAACGAACTGGAAGATCACAAGCTAGAAGCAGATTTAATGGCGGATCCAAAGGAAAGAGCAGAACACGTAATGCTGGTTGACCTTGGCCGCAATGACTTAGGTCGCGTCTGCAGGCCAGGCAGTGTGGAGGTGAAGGAGCTCATGGTGATCGAGAAATATTCCCATGTGATGCACATCGTCAGCGCAGTAGAAGGGCTCCTGGCTGAAGGGAAGGATGTATGGGATCTATTGATGGCCTCTTTCCCAGCGGGCACTGTCAGTGGCGCCCCAAAAATCAGGGCCATGCAGCTCATTAATGAACTCGAACCCGACGCACGAGGTCCCTATTCGGGGGTGTACGGGGCCGTAGATCTAAATGGTGCTCTTAATACAGCCATCACCATTCGCACCATGATCGTGCGGCCCCATCCTGAGGGCGGCTGGCAGGTAAAGGTTCAAGCAGGAGCAGGCGTGGTTGCCGATTCAGTTCCCACCGCCGAATACGAAGAGACCCTCAACAAGGCAAGAGGGATGCTCACAGCCCTAGCTTGTCTCGAGCCCTGCAAACCATGAGTAACCGGCTACTGCTTAAAGGCTTTGAGGTGGAGTTATTCACAGGGCGCAGCAATGGTGAGCACGTAGGCGTGGCGGCAGCCGTAAAAAGGGATCTACCAGATTTCGTAACCGAACCAGACCAACGCAACCTTGAATACATCACCAAGCCTGAATCTCACTACGCTCCTTTGAAGGAGGCACTCCTAGCGCCAAGACGAAGACTGCGCAAATGGTTAGCGCCACGGCAACTCACCCTATTGCCGGGAAGCACCCTCAGCCTGGGCGACAGTAATCGCTTTGAACGCTCTGATCCACTCAACCCCTATCACGATCTAATCGAGGCCACCTACGGCACCAAGGTTGTAACCACAAGTGTCCACATCAATCTGGGGATTGAAGATCTACCGCTGCTATTTACTGCACTGCGCTTAGTTCGTTGTGAAGCAGCCCTCTTGCTTTCCTTGAGCGCGAGCTCCCCCTTCCTCGATGGGCTGCCAACAGGAAGCCACTCTCAAAGATGGCAGCAATTTCCACTTACTCCAGAACATGTGCCCCTGTTCCTAAGTCATCCTCACTATGTCGGTTGGGTTGAAGATCAACTAGCCAGTGGCAGCATGCGAAACGAGCGTCATCTTTGGACTTCGGTTCGACCGAACGGGCCTCAACGCCCCTATGAGCTCAACCGTCTGGAGTTACGCATCTGCGACCTGATCACGGACCCCTCTTTACTCCTTGCAGTAACTACTCTGCTCGAATTGCGCGTTCTCAGTCTGCTTCGCAAGCCAGACCAACTAGATCCTCTTCAAGCAAGTCGACTAACCCCTAAAGAACTGGCCGATCTTTGTGATGCGAACGATTCTGCCGCTGCGCAAATGAGTCTGAACGCTCCATTACATCACTGGCGCGATGGCAATCCCATCATTTGCCGCTCCTGGGTTAAGCAACTGCTCGAAGAAGTAGACCCTATAAGTAGAGATCTGAATCTAGTAAAACAACTTGCACCGCTGCATTCAGTTCTAAAGAAGGGAAATCAAGCCATGCAATGGCTACAGGCCCATGCCAATGGCCAGACTGTGCAGGCTGTTATTCAAAACAGCATTGCCGAAATGAACGTAGAAGAGGTCACCACAAGCAAAACCGAGGCCATTTTGGGATGATCATGGCCAAACATGAATCCACCAGCGCTTCGATGCAGCAGCCCCCCGCCCAAGCACCTGATTGTGATCAAACAATGGGAGAAGAGAATGCAGGGCGCCTACTGCAGCAGCGCCTTGAACTGGTGGAAGACCTTTGGCAAACGGTGCTACGTAGCGAATGCCCACCTGAGCAGACAGAAAGACTGCTTCGCCTGAAGCAACTTAGTGAACCTTTAACTATTGAAGAAGCTGATAGGAACAGCATGAGCACAGCGATCGTGCTTTTGATCCGTGAAATGGATCTAGCCGAAGCCATTGCTGCGGCTCGTGCCTTCTCCCTCTATTTCCAACTAGTAAATATCCTCGAACAACGAATAGAGGAAGACAGTTATCTCGCCAGCATGTCTAATGATCGAGAGATCAAAGATCACGAGAAACTCTTTGACCCCTTTGCGCCACCGCTTGCTAGTCAGACAGACCCTGCCACATTTAGAGAATTATTCGAACGTCTACGCCATCTCAACGTGCCGCCAGCTCAGCTGGAGAACCTTCTACAGGAGATGGATATCCGCCTAGTTTTTACGGCGCATCCAACCGAAATCGTCCGCCATACCGTGCGCCACAAACAGCGCAGAGTGGCAAGCCTGTTGCAACAGTTGCAATCAGATTCACCAAAATCTGCACCGGAGAAAGAAAGCCTGAGGCTTCAACTGGAAGAGGAGATTCGGCTGTGGTGGCGTACCGATGAGCTTCATCAGTTCAAGCCCACAGTGCTGGATGAGGTTGATTACGCCCTCCACTATTTCCAGCAGGTGCTTTTCGATGCCATGCCCCAGCTACGGACACGCCTGATAACAGCAATGGCAGCAAGCTACCCGGATATACATATTCCCCAAGCCGCCTTCTGCACCTTTGGATCATGGGTTGGTTCAGACCGAGACGGCAATCCTTCCGTTACGCCAGAGATCACCTGGCGCACCGCCTGTTATCAACGTCAATTAATGCTTGAACGCTATGTCACTGCCGTTCAAGGCCTCCGCGATCAACTAAGCATCTCAATGCAATGGAGCCAAGTCAGCACTCCACTGTTGGAGTCGCTGGAAATGGACCGGCTTCGATTCCCCGAGGTTTATGAGGAGCGAGCAGCCCGCTATCGCCTCGAGCCTTATCGCCTGAAACTCAGCTATACCCTAGAGCGGTTAAAACTCACTCAACAGCGAAACCAACAACTTGCAGAAGCCGGCTGGCAGACCCCGCCAGAAGGCCTAACCCCCAGCATTAACGCAATCAACCCAGGAGAATCCCTCCACTACGGATCGGTTGCAGAATTCAGAAGCGACCTTGAGCTAATACGCAACAGTCTGGTAAGCACTGATCTGAGCTGTGAACCTCTAGACACCCTGCTAACGCAGGTACACATTTTTGCTTTCTCACTAGCCAGCCTCGACATCCGTCAGGAAAGCAATCGCCATAGCGATGCCCTCGACGAATTAACCCGCTACCTGAACCTTCCTAAGGCCTATGGCGACATGAACGAGGCGGAACGGGTGCAGTGGTTAATGGAGGAACTTCAAACCCGCCGACCACTTATCCCCTCTGCTGTGGTTTGGTCGCCCAGTACATCTGAAACAGTGGCAGTATTCCGAATGCTGCACCGACTGCAAGAAGAATTCGGCAGCCGAATCTGCCGCACTTATGTGATCTCAATGAGTCACACGGCCTCCGATCTACTGGAGGTACTACTGCTTGCCAAAGAAGCTGGCCTCGTTGATCCCACTTCTGGACATGCAGACCTACTTGTTGTGCCTCTGTTCGAGACCGTGGAAGATCTACAACGAGCTCCGGCAGTGATGGAGGAAGTATTCAACTCACCTATCTACCGCAATTTGCTCCCCCGTGTTGGCGAGCAAATCCAACCTCTTCAGGAGTTAATGCTCGGCTATTCAGATAGCAATAAAGACTCCGGTTTCCTCTCCAGTAATTGGGAGATTCATCAAGCCCAAATTGCCTTGCAAGACCTAGCCAGCCGTCACGGTTTAGCCCTGCGCCTGTTCCATGGTCGGGGTGGATCTGTCGGCAGAGGAGGTGGTCCCGCCTACCAAGCAATTCTGGCCCAACCAAGCGGCACCATGCGCGGCCGCATCAAGATCACCGAACAGGGAGAAGTGCTGGCATCTAAATACAGCCTGCCGGAGCTAGCGCTTTACAACCTAGAAACTTTCACTACCGCAGTCCTGCAAAACAGCCTGGTAACAAATCAACTGGATGCCACACCAAGCTGGAATCAACTAATGACCAGACTGGCCGGCCGCTCACGTGAACATTATCGAGCCCTAGTCCACGACAACCCAGACCTGGTGGCCTTCTTCCAACAGGTCACGCCGATCGAGGAAATCAGCAAATTACAAATCTCCAGCCGTCCTGCACGACGCAAAAGTGGCGCCAAAGACCTCTCCAGCCTAAGAGCTATACCCTGGGTATTCGGCTGGACGCAAAGTCGCTTCCTGCTGCCGAGCTGGTTTGGTGTAGGTACAGCGTTATCCGCAGAAGTTGAATCAGATGCTGATCAACTCGATCTTCTGCGCAGGCTGCATCAAAGATGGCCTTTCTTCCGGATGCTGATCTCCAAGGTTGAAATGACCCTTTCAAAAGTAGATCTGGAGCTCGCCCATCACTACATGACTAGCCTTGGCAGCACTGAGTATCGAGATCCTTTTAATCACATCTTCGAAACCATTTCAGCGGAATACCACCTCACTCGCAAGCTGGTATTAAATATCACCGGGCAACCGAGGTTGCTTGGCGCCGATCCCGCCTTACAGCAATCAGTAGATCTTCGTAATCGCACAATCGTGCCACTGGGTTTCCTTCAAGTAGCACTACTACGCCGACTACGTGATCAGAATCGACAGCCGCCAATGAACGAGGCTCCACTAACAGAAAGCGATGGTCGCACCTACAGCCGCAGTGAACTTCTTCGCGGTGCATTGCTAACAATTAATGGCATAGCTGCCGGTATGCGCAACACCGGCTAAAACAACCTTGCTTGCTTTTCGTCAACAGCCTGATCTGCCCTGCCTACCTTCAGGCTTCATGCTGGAAAGTCAAAAATTACCCAAAGCTGCAGCTCTCAACAAACTGCTCTCTCGCTGCCGAGAACCTATTCATGCCCCAGAAAAATGGGCTCTGGCCTTAGAGCGCAGCGTTTGGCATCTAAGCATTTTAGAAAAAGCAAGTGGAAACCTTGCTGGCTTCGTCCGCGCCACAAGCGACCACGGCCTAAATGCCAACCTCTGGAATCTGGTAGCACAACCAGGCGAACTACAAGAACAGTTGCTTGCCTTCCTCGTAGATCAAGCTCTTGACACTCTGCGCCGAACCATGCCGGGCTGCAGCATCTCAGTCTTAGCTCCAGCTACAACGCTCAATACATTGAAGGCACAGGGTTTCATCATTGACCCTGATGGAATCAGAGCCATGACTTATAGGCTCCGCTAACCGGTGGAACCTATATGCAAATACGAGCATGGAGGGACTCGAACCCCCGACCCTCAGAACCGGAATCTGATGCTCTATCCAACTGAGCTACATGCCCACAGATATCGGCTAGATGCCGCTGCATGAGAGCAACTCTCGAGCCCTCTCATCAAGCTACCTTAACCACAAGCCGCGCCAAGAACGATTCGGCTTCACCAGCTCAAACTCCAGAGTTACCGCAATTACAGCCGCCTTGAGCTGGAATTGACGGACAATCGACTACTGGTCATCGGCCCAAATGGGATCGGCAAATCAAACCTTCTTGAAGCCGTGGAGCTACTCGGCAGTCTGCGCTCGCATCGCTCAAGCAGTGATCAAGACCTGATCCACTGGGGGGAACCCCGCGCGCTGCTGCGCGCCACCGCTGATGACAGTGAAAAGCTCGAATTGGAGTTGAGACGACAGGGCGGCCGTCAAGCCCGCCGCAACGGCAAGTTACTTACACGCCAGATGGATCTAATCGGTCCACTCCGTTGCGTGGGCTTCAGCGCTCTTGATCTTGATCTGGTTCGAGGGGAACCTGCCCTGCGGCGTCAGTGGCTTGATCGAGTGGTACAGCAACTGGAGCCGATCTATGCAGAACTGATCAGTCGTTACAACAAACTGCTGCGTCAGCGCAGCCAGTTATGGCGCCAATGGCGTCATGGCTCCATTGAAGAGCGCAATTCGCTGCTGGATGCCTTCGATGTGCAGATGGCTTTAGTAAGCACACGCATTCATCGACGTCGCAATCGAGCCCTTGCCCGCCTTCAACCACTAGCAAGCCGATGGCAAGAGATCCTGAGTAAGAACAATGAGAAGTTGCGACTCGCCTACCAGCCAGGCAGCGAACTAGAAGGCAAGGAAGCAGAAGAACCCTGGCGATTGGCGATTGAAACACAGCTCTTAAACCAGCGCGCTGAGGAGGAACGTTTAGGGAGCTGCCGCGTGGGACCTCATCGCGACGAAGTGAAATTACTGCTCAACGATTCGGAAGCGCGCCGCTTCGGCTCAGCTGGTCAGCAACGAACAATCGTGCTGGCGCTAAAGCTTGCTGAGCTGGAACTCGTGGGAGAACTATGCGGGGAACCGCCACTGCTGTTATTAGATGACGTGCTTGCGGAATTGGATCCGGGCAGACAATTGCTGCTCCTTGAGGCTGTAGGAGAGAAGCATCAGTGCCTGGTAAGCGCGACCCATCTAGATGGCTTCCAGGGTGAATGGCAAGCGCAATCACAAATTATCGAAGCGGGATCCTTGAGATCATCTGATGGCGTCGGTTAAGGTAGCGAGCTAATTTTTTTTATTGCCTTGATCGAGCGAAACCTGTCTTGCCTGCATCCAAACCCAGGATGGGATGGCATCAGCCACCAAGAACCACCAAGCTCAATCAATCACAGCGCCGCCGACATGGTTGGCAAGCACTGCATTCTTGAGCTTTACGACTGCGATCAAGCCAAGCTCAATGACGAAGCCTTTATAAGAACCACGATCACAACTGCAGCAAAACGTGCTGGTGCCACTCTTCTCAATCTGATCACCCACCGATTTGAACCTCAGGGGGTTACAGGGCTTGCCCTTTTAGCTGAATCTCATATCTCAATACACACATGGCCTGAAAACGGCTATGCGGCTGTTGATGTATTCACTTGCGGCGATCAAACGATGCCGGAACAAGCTTGCGAGCTACTGCGCCAGGAACTTGGCGCCAAAAGCCATGCCCTAAAGAGCTTCCAACGGGAAACACCTGCAGCTCTAGCTAGCGCATCACGAAATCCAAAGGATTAACTGACTAGCAACCTGGCAGTTCCAAGCAACTAACTGGCTGAATGCTTTTAGCAGGGCATAAGGGCATTTCTGCGGTGAAGCTACTGAGGAAAACCAAGGAAACTAGAAAGTTGCACCGCACTAAGGGGCTCATGAGAGGCATATGGATTGACTAGAGAAGACTTCGATTAGACGAATATTCAAAAGGCTGATCTCATTGCACATGCCATTCACTTATTGATGGAATGCATAAGGGTGGACTATCTCTAAAGCCGCATCACAAAATCAAGCCATGAAATTATTTCGGAAGACAGATTGATACTATTAAACCATCTTCTTTCCCTAAAGACATTCGCTGAAATGGAAAGCTATTAGGCCAAGTCTTCAAGAGTCAATCTGCAAGAAGCAGGTCCGCTGCGAAAACATCCGAATAAAGAAACTAATGGGCTTGCAAAATAGACACCTTTAACAGGTATTAGAAAAATCAAACCCTTGACTAAGTAGTTCACTGATAAGGCTGTTGCAATGAAAATAGTTCACTTGCCTCAGATTGCGCAAGGCTTCTTCTAATCTAATTGCGATTAGAATTCACCTCTTACCCAGCGGCATAAGCAATTCATCTTGCTCTTTCTCCTCCTCAGGGGTCTCGGGTTCAAGAACGTCAAACCCACCTGCTATTCCATTCAAGCTTGTCAATGAAAGTTCCTCATCAAGGAGTTCATCATTGGGTTGTGTGCTATTAAAAGTAGTCATGATTTTGAAGTGATAAGTGTGTGTAATGCCGAAGGCTTAATCGCCTTCGATGCACATACCATCGCTTTTTTCAGCAGCCAAAGCGTTGATCCAGAGCAATCACATCTGTGATCTTGCTCACAGCAGCAGTGATCAATGGAATAGCACTGAAATGAATTAGGGCTGAAAACAACTTCTCACTAATTCTCAGCAGCTCTGAAAGTGCATAATTTGGATCACAGCAGTTGATTGACCTCCAAGAATCGCCAATCAATCGGCTCTTGGCTCTACTTAGAATCAACTCCGCCAACGCACTCATCTCAAAGCTATGGGCTGAAAACGCTTTGAAAGAAATGGGTAAAGAATCTTTCTATGCCGGCATTGATTTACCAGCGCCACTATCAGCTTGAATACTTCGATTGAGCTTGCCGCTAACTAATCCTTCTAAATCAAGACTTACCGAAGTAAAGCCAAGGTCAAGAAAATGACCTACGACTTCCATACGATCAAGATCAAGCAGCAACGCCTCAATCCGATCAGCCCGCACTTCGATCCGAGCCGCCAGGCCATGGCATCGCACCCGCACCTCAGGGAAACCATTTGTTCTTAACCAGGCTTCTGCTAAGCCAACCTGTTGCAAACGTTGAGCGCTGATGCTGTTGCCATAGGG
>Ga0208894_1000561_pt1 | contig 26415 bp, 25 predicted proteins | sample ETNtaG_12_FD_185752 | JGI IMG/M metagenome (GOLD analysis project Ga0208894, IMG submission 185752) | Marine microbial and viral communities from oxygen minimum zone, Eastern Pacific Ocean - ETNP201306SV49 (SPAdes) (version 2) | ecosystem: Environmental > Aquatic > Marine > Oceanic ...
CTAGGCCCGATTATAATAGAATCTTCTTCACGAAGCACCCAGGGTTGAATAGAGATTTCCTCAAGTTTTTCTTTTCTCGAGAATAATCCCTCTGCACCTACATATCTTTTTGTTTTAATTTTTGGTTCACATACTATATTCATCTCTTCTGCTAATTTGGGAAACATAGAGTTACGCAAATACCACCCAGGTTTTTCAAAATCCCTTTTAGAGCCAAATGCGATAAGAGTCTTAAGATATTTCCCCGCTACGACAATATTTTGAAAGTCAGTACGACTAAATGGTTTGCCCTCATGGTCTGAATCAAACATGTACTGCCTGAGTTCCGGCCCCATCATTTCAAACACATATCGGATTCGACCTAATAGAGGAAAATTTCTAAGGATGGAATGTTGACTCTGGCGTTTATCAACTATGTACAACAAGACAAAAACAATGGGTGGGATGACAATTGCTAAAATCGCCAAGCCGATGAGAATGGTCAGTCCAATTTCGTTGAATGTTGTCATTTCAAAATCAAAGTCGAGTAGAGATAATCTTCCATAACTTCTGGCAGTTTACTATCTGTAGGTTTTAGTGAAAAGGACTTTTATTAAAGATAGTAAAGCTTCCAATAATGCATTGCACCATTTAGCCAATTCTCTTGACTTCAACCCACCCCGCCAGTTATTTTTTAACACATCTAATACGCTTCACACCTTCTACACCATCATGAAAAATGTAATTGCAGCTGGAGATAAAATCACAGTAGATGCCGCCAGGACTATTCTGGAAGCGGGTGGAAATGCTTATGATGCTGCCGTGGCAGCGTGTTTTACCGCCATGGTAGCAGAGCCGGCATTAACAAGCGCAGGCGGGGGAGGATTTCTAAACGCTTTCCCTTCATCAGAGAAACCCATTGTATTTGATTTCTTTGTCAATACACCGAGCGGAACAATTGACTCAACCAAGCTGGATTTTGGGCCTGTGCACGTGGATTTTGGTATTACTAAGCAAGAGTTTCATATAGGCCCCGGATCTGTTGGTGTTCCCGGTATAATCAAAGGATTACTGCATACGCAGGAACAGTTGGGAGCGGTACCGATCAAAACGGTTCTCGAACCGGCAATTATTGCCGCTAAAGATGGGATTGTCTTATCTAATAAACAGGCAAATTTGCTTTCGTTATTAGAGCCTATAATGGGATATGAAGAGACCAGCCGGGAGATATTCTTTCGGGATGGAGAACTAATAAAGGGTGGCACACAATTGATAATGTCAGAATTTGCTGATTTTCTTGATGTGCTGTGGCGAGAAGGTAGTGACCTTTTTTACCGGGGAGAGGTGGCGAAGCTGTTGTTGGAGACGATGTCCCCCGGCGGACTCGTCACCCAGGAAGATCTGAAGAATTACGAGGTCATTGAACGCAAGCCGTTGGTGACCCCTTTCAACGGCTATACCGTGTTGCAGAATCCTCCTCCTGCCTGTGGCGGGATTCTAATTGATTTCACCCTCCGACTGTTGGAAGAGGCTGGCTGTACCTCAAATCACCCCGTGGACCAGATGCATATAGCAACGGCATTTGAGCTGACAAATGACATACGGCGTCGCCACCTTGAAGGACACATATACGAACCGGGGCTTGTCAATCTTTACGATAGACCATTTTTTGAGGAGTACCTCCAGCGTTTCCAACATATTCTTTCATTACCTATAGAAAGATATAATGAGCCAACGGGGAAGGGTTCAACCACACATATATCTGTGCTCGATAAGGAGGGAAATGCTGCCAGTGTAACCACATCCAATGGCTCAGGCGGAGGCGTCATGATTCCGAAGACAGGTATCATGCTCAACAATATGCTAGGGGAAGAGGATCTAAATCCTGAGGGATTCCATCGCTATAAACCGGGCCGCAGGATTTCCTCCATGATTGCACCTACCATCGTACTGGATGATGGCAAACCGATTCTCGTGACGGGCAGTGCCGGCAGCAACCGGATTCGTTCTGCCATTATACATGTTCTGATAAATGTACTATGCAATGACATGGGTATTGCCGAGGCTGTAGAGACACCGCGACTCCACTTTGAAAGAGGCGTCCTTGATGTAGAATCAGGATTTTCAGAAATAGATCTGGAATGTTTAGAAAAGAGGTATAAGTTGCAGCAGTGGGGGCAAAAAACCCCCTATTTTGGCGGTGCTAATTCAGTTACACCAGATGGGGGACATGGCGATTCACGTAGAGGGGGGAGCAATACAATATTCTAAAAGAAGGTGCTGTTGGTCTTAGGGTTGGGCAGCTTCTTCGACCATCCACCGAAAGAGACTAATTTGACGCTTATCCTCCTGCATCAATTCGGGATGCCACTGGACCGCCACAAATTTTCCTTTACCATTGACAGGTTCTACGGCTTCAATGAGACCATCACTGGACCAGGCGGTAGGTTTCAGATTTTCGCCTAACTTTCTGATTCCCTGGTGGTGAGTACTGGCAACTGGAAAGTCCAACTCGTGGATAATGTTCCCAAGGAGACTAGTTCCATCCACTTCAACAGGATGAATGACTACGTTCCCCTTGTAGGCACCGTGGTCAATATAGCCGGGGAGCTGTGAGGGAATATCCTCATAAAGTGTCCCCCCGAAAATTACATTAATGTGCTGGAGCCCGGCACAGACACCCAGTATGGGTTTGTTGCTGTCCAGGCAGGATTGAAAGATCTGGCGATCAAACTCTACCCGGTTGGTATGCATGGGTTGTTCTCCATTCAGGTCATAGGAGCTTCCACCGTAATAATTGACTGGCAGGTCTGGTCCTCCGATCATGAGGAGAGCGTCAATGGCTTGTGTAGCATCAGAAACAGTTCCATGGCCATTAGGATAGGTGAGGATTACCGGTATGCCTCCTGCTTCCCATACGCAGTGGCCATAGGCTTCCTTGGCCATCAGCCACAAGCGGTTTTCCTTGGGGAAATAGCAGGGCGCAATTCCTATTATTGGTTTTCTGATAGTACCGTTATTTAAAGTCATCTTAATGGGTTCCCGCAAGTTAATTGTCGCAAATTTGAGAAAAATTCATAAACGAAGCAAGCTCAGTTGTTCGTGGTAAGTTCTTCTTTTTGTTTTTCCCACCTGCCATGGATAAAATTTTTTAATGTCTTCCCTGATGTCACAAATTCCTCCTGAATCTGCACGCCAAATGGTCCCCTAGCAAGAAGCTGCTCGACGAACGGTTCCAAATATATCCGCTCGCTTGGGATGTTTGACTGTACAGCCCTCTTATCCAACCCTTTCATGCTGAGTTCAAAGAGGCGCTCAGTCCAATCCCGGAATGATTTACCGCTAAAGGCAGTTTGCGAAAGGTCCAGGGTTTTTGATTTTTCTACTGCTTTCAACCTTTCTTCAAAAGTCCAAGTAGCGACCATTTCACCCACTTCATCCAGGCTGCACGGCTCTTGCAACAGTCCGGTGATAAAAGCGGCCGGTGCCAGTTCATAACCAAAGGGGGGGCGATCCGGTGTTCGGATTTCCAACACATCCTTAAAGCGGACATGGGTGAAAATCTGGTGGAGGGCTGTCAATCCGTCTTTTTTTTGAAGTTCCCGGGAGGTCGAGATAGATTCAAGCCAACCACCAATGGTTCCATCGAATTGGCAGATATTACCGCTGCTGTTTTTCCCAAAAATAGCTGGAGCTTCAGCTGTAAGTTTTGCGAAAGCCGTAAGCAGAGCCACCTCAGAAGTGATATCATGAGCCAGCAATCCGCCGCAGCGAGATGGGTCTGTATCTTCCCAGATATCAAGTCTCACATTTCGTGTGCCAGCTGGTTCTCCCTTTATAAAGGGGACATTGGCGAATATGAGAGAGAGAAATGGCTGGAGAGCGTCTGACAGAAAAGCCAATTTTGCGCACCCTTCTTTTGAACTATAATCGAGGTTGAGCTGAACGCTGGTGCTCATCTTCATCATCCATTTGCCGAGAGATCCCGTTGTTCCAAAACGGTCGTGCATCAGATTGTACTTAGTTTCGTCGACAATGGTTATATCGTCAGGTTCGTATAGCGGATCGAGAGCGAAATCCAAGAGGATGAGATCTTTATCGTGGCAAACATCTAATAATAGTGCTAAGTATTTCTGCCATTCGGTGTTGACTTCATGTAGGTTGTAAAAAGGTGACCCGCCAAACTCAATCTGCCCGCCCGGCTCCATCGTAAGTGAAGGCGAAATCCCTGCTTCTGCACACACAGTCTCAAGGATGTTTCTCAGTTCTACGGCAGATAAATATCCACCAGGATTTACAGGAAGTCGTGTCAGATCAGAGCGATAGATGAGATTTTCTACTTCCACCCCTATGCGTATCTGGAAGGGTTCCCGAAAGCGTGAGAGAATTGTGTTCCTAATGTGCTGAATAGATTGGCTCATAAAAAAATTATGGTGTGAGATAAGTTATAGAAAGAACAAGACCAACATTTTCATACCAACACCACCACCTCAGTTCTTTTTAGGTTCAATCTTTTAGTCGTTTCCATCAACCCCTACGCGGTATTAATTATAGAGATTGTTGTGCAACATCAGTTTTAAAAGTCAATTAAATCATCTAAATCGTACTTGAGTTCTTCAAAACGATTTTCGAGTGCTTTTTTTGCATCATCAATTCCTTTATTGTAGAGTTTGCTTCCCACTGATTGTAGAAAAAAATTTAATATTTCTTCTGCAGCAATAATTCCGATTTTTTCATCTCTCTCATTCTCAAAAAAAAGAATCAAATCATCTTTCGCTAATTTACGTTCTTCATCTGACAAGCGTTCCCACCTACGTTTTATTTTGGTCATTTTATTTCTTTTTGCACAACGGTCCGGCTATGAAGCGTAGGAACGGTTTGGTTGGTTAGGCCTATGTTTTATAGCCATTGTTGTGGCTAGTTTTTTTAATTCAGATTATCTTTAAGTTTCGGAATTACTAAGCATTTCAAGAAATTTCTTTTTGCTTATTTTTCCCACAGCATAATCAAGTACTTCTCCTTTGGAATCAACAATAATTGTTGTTGGTGTTGCTCCAACTTTATAATATTTTACAATCTCACTAGTATTTGGGTTGTCAATATCAATCATTATTGATGTAACTTTAGAATTAATTATTTTTTCAACCTCCTTGTCTGCGAAGACTTCACGTTTCATAATTTGGCAAGGAGAACACCATTTTCCTGTAAAAAAAAGCAAGGTATTCTTGTTGGAACTATTATTAGTAAGTTCTTCCATAGGCGTAATGTTGTCTACCCAATTCACCTTATTAGAAGGAGCGTAAAATGAATACCAAGCATAAGCAAGAGATATTACAAGAAAGGCGAGCCAGAAAAACTTCCAAAATGGATTAGACTTCTTTTTAGCAAAATTTTGGGATGAAATATCTACTTTATTCATTCAATTTGTTGGGTTTGTTTTCTATTCAAGATTCAATGTTTATTCTGTGTGTTGTTTTATCAAATTAGCCACAACGTTGCGGCTAAACTAAGTTATTCAATTTAGTTTAGACTGTGTTGTGCGTTCGTTTTCTTTTGCATTTCAATTTTTTTCTGGATTTCTCCAATTCCATGCTGCCCATCCAATATATATTGTAGTTGATATTTCTACAATACTAAAAAAGAGGTAGTGCATTGTAAATTCACCGCTCAGTAATGTTCCAGCCTGAATTAATGTGAAAGCAATTCCTCCAATTATATTAAACCAGCGATTTAAAGAATATTTCAAAACTCTTGATAAGACAATCATCACCATTGCAAATTCCATGATGATTGCAAAAGTTAATAAGAAACTCTGGGTTAGCTCCATACCACCAGCATGACCTGTTAAAAACTGATTAAGGTCAGGAGCATGAAAGAGTGTAAATACATCACAAAAAATGTAATTAACTGTTACAAATACCCATAAAGTGGAGAATAATACTTTTTTGTCCATATTTCTAAGTTTGATTATTCAATGACGCACGAGGGAGGGGTAAATTGCTAGTCTGCCTTGACAGCGGGAGCCTTTTTCTTCGAAAAGAGATTTTTTAGATTTGGAATAACTGTCTCTTGAATGGGGCGTTCATCTCGAATCTTCTCTTGAAGATGAAGCAAGCCTTCTATAAGTGCTTCAGGTCGTGGTGGACACCCAGGAATATAAACATCTACGGGAATAACTATATCCACACCTTTTAGAACATGATAACCGTGCTGCCAATAAGGACCTCCGCTTGTTGCACAGCTTCCCATGGCGATGACATACTTGGGATCTGCCATCTGCTCGTAGAGTCGCTTTACTCGGAGCGACATCTTCATGGTGACTGTACCAGCGACAATCATTACATCTGCTTGCCGTGGAGAAGAACGGGGCATCATACCAATCCGCTCTAGGTCATGGCGGGATGCTGCTGTAGCCATCATCTCAATGGCGCAGCACGCCAAGCCAAACTGGAAGTACCATGGAGAAGTAGATCGAGCCCAGTTAAGAAGCTTGTTCAAGGGTGCTACGATAATATTTCCCGAACCGTCTTTCATTTTTCAAGGTGCGTAATTTAGAGATACCTACCATTTCAGCAAACTTGTTTACTCATAATTATTTATTTTATCATGTCACTTTCATTGCTCTATTAGTTAATTCCTCCGTATTTTTCCACTAGCAAGCAACCTCCTTTTATGTGCTTAACGATCACTATTTCAACCTTTTATAATCTGTTAAACCATGTATTTCTCAAGAGGGAATAGACATGCCTACCTCAAAAAATGTTTCCGGCGGTGTTGATCTTCTTCACGATCCTACGCTAAACAAAGGGACTGCCTTCACCGAAGAAGAGCGGGATAAACTGGCGCTACGAGGGCTCCTCCCACCCAGGATATTTACCGGGGAAGAACAGAGCAAGCGGATTCTCGAGAACTTTCACAACAAAACAAATGACCTGGAGAAATACATCTACATGGTGGCTTTGCAGGATCGGAATGAAACCCTTTTCTACCGAACAGTCATTGACAATGTGGAAGAGATTATGCCCATCATTTACACTCCTGTGGTTGGTAAGGCGTGCCAACTTTTTGGACATATTTGGCGACGACCGCGTGGGCTTTACCTTACTATAAATGAAAAAGGGAACATTGCCGATGTTTTACGCAACTGGCCCATGAAAAAGGTTGGCATTATTGTAGTAACCGATGGCGAACGGATTCTCGGCTTAGGAGACTTGGGCGCCAACGGGATGGGAATTCCTATCGGGAAGCTCGCTCTCTATACCGTCTGCGCCGGTGTTCATCCATCTCTTTGCCTTCCGATTACAATTGATGTGGGGACGAATAACGAGGAACTTCTTAAAGATCCTCTTTACATTGGGCTACTCCGAAATCGTATCCGCGGAGATGAGTATGACGAACTGATTGACGAATTTGTCTGGGCAGTGCAGGATGTATTTCCCGGCGCACTCATTCAGTTCGAGGACTTCAGTAATTTTAACGCTTTCCGTCTTCTGCGGAAATATCAGAAGAAGGTTTGTACCTTTAATGATGATATTCAGGGTACAGCCAGTGTGACCTTGGCGGGAATTTACTCCGCTCTCCGCATAACCAATCAGAAGCTTACTGATCAGAAAATCTTATTCCAAGGTGCAGGTGAAGCGGGGGTTGGGATTGCTAATCTCATCGTTTCTGCTATGGAAGCTGAAGGGATGTCTCACGATGAAGCCAAGAGACAGTGCTGGCTGGTGGACTCCAAGGGGCTGGTGGTCAAGAGCCGCGAGAATTTACAGAATCACAAACTGGCTTATGCTCACGATCACGAGTTTGTCCCCGATCTTTTATCTGCAGTGGAGACTTTGAAACCGACCATTCTTGTTGGTGTGTCTGGGCAACCGCAGACTTTCACTCAACCTATCGTGGAAGCTGTGGGTGAAATCAATGAGCAGCCGGTAATCTTTGCTCTGTCGAATCCCACGTCTAAAGCTGAGTGCACGGCGGAACAAGCTTACAGCTGGACAAATGGAAGAGCCATTTTCGCCAGCGGCAGCCCCTTTAAGCCGGTGACACTGGATGGTAAAACCTACATCCCAGGGCAGGGCAATAACGCCTATGTATTTCCCGGTGTTGGTCTCGGTGCAATCGAATGCGGGACCAAGCACGTGACAGACGAGATGTTCTTTGCGGCAGCCAAGGCGTTAGCCAATGAAGTAACTGAAGATGACTTGGCGAGTGGTTGTATCTACCCACCGCTTACTCAAATTCGTGATGTGTCAGCAGTGATTGCAGCGGCTGTGGCAGAGGTAGCGTATGAGCGAGGTCTGGCTACGGTAGAACGGCCAGACAACCTGCTAGAACATATGAAGTCTCGCCAGTATGAGCCGAATTACGAGTCGTACGTGTAGAGAGATTTTAAATACTGCGTATAAAAAATGATGGCACCTTTTTTATTTACCCTGCCTGCCTCCGGTCAATCTTCATCTTCGGATCCAGCGCATCACGCAATCCATCTCCCAGAAGATTGAAACCCAGAACAGTCATGGCGATAGCGATGCCGGGGTAGAGGCTCATCCACGGTGCTACCCGAAGAAAATCTTTTCCATAGTTGATCATGGCTCCCCATGATGGCGTGGGCGGTTGGGCACCAAGCCCTAGAAACGAGAGGCTCGCCTCAGCCATAATGGCACCGGCGATCCCCATGGTGTAAGCAACAATAATAGGTGCCAGACAATTAGGCAGGATGTGTCTTATAAGAATTCTCAGATCACTAAGTCCCAATACTCTTGCCGCCTGAATATACTCAAATTCCTTCACGCTCAATACTTGTCCACGCACGACCCGAGCCATAGATGGCCAGCTTACGAAACCGATAGCGAAAAAGACCACTGTAAGACTCGGCTCGAAAGCCGCCGTAATACCAATGAGGAAGAGTAACGCCGGGAAGCCAAACATGATGTCAGTAAGCCGCATTATGATTGTGTCTATCCAGCGTCCGTAATAACCTGCCAGCAGCCCCAGAATCGTTCCGATGAGGAGCGACAGTGTACTGGCGATGAAGCCCACTGCCACGGAGATACGGGTACCGTGGATAATCCGCGACAGAATGTCCCGGCCGAAATTGTCCGTTCCAAGCCAAAAGCGGGGTTGCTGGTGCCAACTATTTTCCGTTGTTCCACCTAACTCACTCTTATGTACAGAAGCTGATCGTCCCAGCAAATCTGTATAGCTGAGTGAGTCGTCTTTCACGGTGAATGACTCTACCGGTACGATGGGGCTCACCATTAGCTCACCCTTCTTCAGTACGATAACATCCCCCCTAAAGCCGGCGGGCTTACGCTGATATTCGAGTATTTGAACATCAGGATCCATTGGCGCTAACCACGGCCCGAACAAGGCTATCACAAGAATGATTGTTACCAACCAAAAGCCGAACATGGCTGTTCGATTTTTTTTCATCCGCAGCCATGCATCGAACCACAATCCTTGTATTTGTTTACTCATTGCTGCGCTCCAGACGAACTTTTGGATCCACTACGCCGTACAGCAGATCCACAATCAAGTTAGCAAAAATGAACATCATAGCAGTAAAAAGAACAGTTCCTTGAATTACCGGGAAGTCCCGCTTCAGGATGGCATCGAGCGCAAACCGACCAATTCCCGGCCAGCCAAATATGGATTCTGTCAATACTGCGCCGGAAAGATAGCTTCCAAAGTCAACCCCGATGATGGTAATAATAGGAATTAACGTATTGGGAAATGCGTGCTTCAAAACCACTTTCCACTCAGGGAGCCCTTTTGCCCGGGCTGTTCTAATGTAGTCTTGCTGGAGTACATCTAACATTGTTGAACGGGTGACACGAGCTAGAAAGGCAGCTGAACGTGTGCCCAATGCAATTGCCGGCAGGATAAGGTATTCGACACCGCCGTAACCGGTAGGCGGCAACCACTTGAGATTCACCCCTACTATAAGGATAAGAAGAAGCCCTACCCAAAAGACCGGAGCCGAAATACCGGTGAGAGCAAGCAGCATAGTACCGCGGTCGAGGAGTGAATTGGGTTTCAGCGAGGAGATAATTCCCACTGCTAGCCCCACTACTATTGATACAATCATGGCGGAAGAGGCAAGAAGAAGAGTAAAGGGGAATTTATCCATCAAATCATTTGCTACGGGACGCATAGTAATGAAGGAATTACCAAGATCTCCCTTTAAGAGATTCCCCACGTAATTCCCAAACTGTTTCCAGAGGGGATCATCAAGGTGAAGATTATCTCGCAGTCTCTGGATAGTCGCTTCGTCGTACCGTTCTCCCACCATGGAGAGAACTGGATCACCGGGGACTACATACATTAGTATAAATGTGAAAACAATCACCCCAAATATAACGGGAATCGTATGGAGGATTCTTTTAATGAGATAAGTTGTCATAATTAACTGCTGGAGAAGATACTAACCCTCATCAAGTTATGTCGGTTCATTAATACATCTCCTTACTTACAGTTGTATATCGCTGAGCATTGAACATCAACTTCGGTTCAAAACCCGATATCCACGGCTGTGTAACCACTTGGCTCACGGAGTGCCATAGAAAAACCCATGGAGCGTCATAGAAGATTAGGCTGTCCACTTCAGTCATTAATCGGTTGCGCTCAGGTGAATCAGCTATAGATTGAACCTCTTCGATACGCTGATCCACTTCAGGGTTGGAATAACGGTTCCGTTTGGTCATGGATTCAGATGAGTGAAACAAGGGAAAGAGAAAATTTTCTCCATCAGGGTAGTCAGCAAACCAGTCGAGGTAATAGGCGTCAGGCTTTCCATCTCGGATGGCAGCTTTAAATACATTCCAATCGTTACGGATAATTGCGGCGTTAATGCCCACCGCTTTCCAGTAAGATTGAAACGCCTCCATCACCTGCGCCAGGCCGGAAGCTTGACTTTGCCAGAGCTTCATGGTGAAGCCGTTAGGATAGCCGGCTTCAGTTAAAAGTTGTTTTGCTTTGGTCGGATTATAGGGATACGGATTCTTGGTGTGATCGTAGCCTGAGATACCGGGAGGGATGGTGCCATGAGCAAGTGTTCCATTTCCCGATAGAACGAACCGTAGAATTTTCTCCCGGTCCACCGCCAGATTCATGGCTTGCCGTACGCGGGCATCATTAAATGGTGGACGGGAACAGTTTAGCCCAATGTAATAGGTGTTTAACTCCTGTTGTTCATAAATCAACCCCTCCCATCGAGGGTCCTTCCGCCACATTTCAGTTTCAGCTCCGGGAATGCTAACAATGTCCAGATTCCCCGCCTCAAACTCTGCCGATTGTGTCATTTCCTCTGAGATTATTCGCAGCTTGAGTTTCTTCATCCTAGGTGGTTTATGGAAATAATTATCGTTGGTAGAGAAAAGCATGTGCCCATCCCGTACCCACTCTTCCAGCACCCAAGGACCGGAGCCGGCGGCCTCAACTGTCAGATCAATGGAACCGCCTTCAATAGCTTTTCGGTTAACAACTGCAGCGGCAGGCATGGCCATAAATTGTATAAAGGGAGAGAAAGGCTCTTTTAGGGTTATTTCCACTTTATATCCTTCATCACCTTCCGGTAGTAAGATTCCTGTAATGTGAGAGTTTTCTTCCGTGAGGAATTTGTCGGAGCCGGCAATGCGAGTAAAGAGCCAGCTCTGTGGTCCTTGAGCTGCGCGTTCAAAAGAATAACGTACATCTTTAGCTGTGATCCCAGTGCCGTCGTGGAAGCGAAATCCTCTGTAAAGGTAGAAAGTATAAGTGAGACCATCGTCAGAAAGAGTCCAAGACTCGGCAATGCCGGGAACTAGTTCCGTGCTGTTACCGAAGTGAACAAGGTTGTCATATGTGAGGGCGATGATCTGTCCGGAGCGGACATCTACCGCCAGAGCTGGGTCAAAGCTTTTGATTTCTCCCGTGCGGGCAAGGACAAGCATTCTGGGGTCAGGCTTCTGCTGACAAGCAATGAGCAAGATAAGTATGGACAGTAATAGGTGTTGAAGTAATTTGGGCACGGACTGAGTATAGGAGAAATGTGAGTCAATTACAATAGGCCAGAATCCATTTTTTCTATAACGTAATAAAATTGGAACTGTCATAACGAGATGACGTAAATTGAAAAAGCTGGTAACAAGGGAGATAAAATAATGAACAGAAAATTAATACAGGCAGGAATTTTACTTTTTCTAATCAGTTGTGCGCCACAATCTCAGGCTGACCGTATGACCCTCGGCACAGTACAATCCTCAATCCATATGGGGATGACCGGCGGTGAAGTTCAGGAAGCCCTCGGTGCCCCCAATATTATTTCTAAGAACAACGATGGTAATGAGATGTGGACGTATGATCGTGTGTCCAAAGAGGCAACGAGCCGCGGCTTCATTTTCTGGAGTTCAGAAGAATCAACTCAGCGTACTCTTACCGTGCTTATCACATTTGATGGCGGTGGTCGTGTCGCTGACTACACATATCATTCAACAGAATTTTAGATGAAGAGCTTCAGAGAACCCAAAACCCGTCTAATGAGGACTGCGAGTCTTATTCTTAAACTCTACCTCATCTCTTTTATTGCCGGCTGTGCTCCCACAAAACCTCCGGCAACGGTAGCAGAGGCGAGAAGTATGGAGACCCGGATTGTTGGTGCGGAGTACAACCAAGTGCTTAAATCGTCACTGAATGTTCTCCAGGATCTTTACTACAGTGTGGATGTGGTGGAAGCGGATCTCGGACTCATTCAAGCCAGTCGCCACACAGAAGGCAAGCAGGCCAACACTATTGAGGAAAAGGGTATTGAGGAGCCTTTAGACTGGAAGAAGATCTGCGGAGTTGCCGCGGTAGCGGTTTTGTTTGTCGGTTTTATAGCTTTACTGACAAATGCTGGAAGCGATGGTGATGGCGATGATGGTGATTCAGAGCAACACCACTTTATCCACGATGACGATGGACCGAGCGGTCCTGTTGTCTACAATTACAAGGTGACAGTAAATCTAGAAACTGTCGGCGAAGATCAGACTAAGGTGCGCGTAAGTGCTCAGGGAGAGAAGTTGGTTGGAGGGAGTGTGGTTTCAGCCGGGCCAGTTCAGGAGCCGGAATTCTTTCAACGCTTTTTTGCTAGTCTCGATAAATCTCTTTTCTTAGACAACTAATTTTACTTTGTGTCAGTATTAAAGAAAGAGAGCGCTTCAAAGCGCTCTCTTTCTTTTGGTATATTTTTGTCTGAGAATTATTCGTTAATATTGGCCTCAGGACCTGAGTTAGGCTCCTCGCTGATCCTGTAAGTTTGTTGACTGCTTGATGTTGCACCGTAAGGATCTGTTACAGTTAGTTGGAATGTATATTCACCTGGACCAGCTTCAAAACTGTTAGAAGGAGATTCTGGATTGTCAATTGTAACCTCGCTACCGCCAGTCTGTTCCCATTTATAAGTGAGCTTATCGCCATCACTATCAAAGCCGTCACCATTCAGGGAGATGGTCATACTTGCTGTCTCAGGATCGCCATCATGCTCGATTTCATTTTTGATGATATCATCTTCTATGGCCTGCAAATTTGCTTCCTCAGCTTTTAACGCTTCTTGAGTGGCTCGATCTTCATGCTCTTTCTGGGCTTTTTGATCTTTTAAGTAGATAGGTCCGCCAATGACAAGAACTAAAAGTAAAAGAAATGCGATTAATTGACCAAAACCATTGTTCATGGGCTACCCTCCTTTATTTTGTTTAACTCTTCAAATAGATCCGTCAAACCACAGCCTATACCGATCTAATTTTGAACAAAATACTAACGGTTCTTCTTGGTTGCAATCATTTTCGTAAAGAAAGATTAATCAATGTTCTTCAAACAAATTCAGATCACAGTTTTCACAGAGTGAATTCTTAGATATATTCGAAACTCTTTTTGCAGAATTAACACCACGAGCCACCAAAGTTCTCTGCTTATGAAATAAGTATCATTTTTTCTTGCCATTTTCATCAAGCAATCATAGACTTTCCTATGCCATTTGGCATCCCTTTAATCCAGGGAAAATCCGAGGTAGTAATTTGAAGACAACGTATAAAGCAATTCTATTATTCATTGGGCTGTTACTTCTACAGCAGCCTCTTTCCGCAAAAACAAAGAAATACACCATAAAGGGCACTGTTGAAGATATTGACGGTGAAGGTGTTAAAGGTGTCTTAGTTGTACTCCTTGATTCCGACGGGAATGAAGTAAAAGACGACAAGACAAATAGGAAGGGAGCCTTCAAAATCAAAAAGATTGAAGAGGGAAATTATTCTCTGGTTGCTGAAGATGATGATTTTGGCTCTGCTTCAAAGGAAATAGAATTGAACGATGATTTTGATATTATCTTAGTGCTGTCAAAGACTAAAGCCTCTGATGCAGTTGTTCAGTCTGATGCAAGTATAGACTCTGATACAAGTGTAGAAGGAGACAAAACTCCAGAGCGAATTCCCCAGGAAGATTACATTTCAACTGAGGTAAGTTTCGAAGTAAAGAAGTTACAGGCAGAGCTTGATCACGTCGGTTCTCAGCTTAGAGACCTCCAGGCAAAGAGCGAAATGTGGATGAACCCTCTATCTATATATAGTAAAGAGATAATAATGAGCAACGGTAGCACAGTATTTGGGAAAGTTGTTTACCAAGATGAGGAAATCCTCAAAGTAGAGACGTTGCTTGGATATTTGGTGATTGAACGTGAACAGGTGGTTCGGATTATTGAGAATGCAGCTGGGAAAGAAGATCCGGAATATATCCCCGAGCAGATTCGAGAAACATACAGCCCACCCCCAATGCCCAAATTAGCTGAGCCAAGATATGTTGCCTCAGATCCAACTGAGAGATTATCTGACAAGCAAAGATCTGCCAATGTCGTCCTTGTTGGGAATATATCTGAGAAGAGGGATCGTTCAGAGAATGTTACTTTTACTGGTCAGGTGAAAAATATAGGAGGCCGCAGGTCTGATTTTGTAAAGGTAAATTTTGTTTTCCGTAAAAACTGGAGTGGAGAAACCCAAACCCTGACCACATTTGTTTCGGGAACTTACCACACATTTGATTCGGGAATTGTCACAGATTCGTCTCTTCTGCCGGGTGCAACGGGAAACTTTGAGCTAGTTGTGCCTTCTAGTTTTGGGCAGTTTATAGGATATTCTTACACAATTGATTGGGAAGAATACGAGTGACCCAATCAATATCTCGACAATTTTTTGTTTTATTGGTTATAATAAATATTTCAGTTCTTCCTATTTTCTCACAAACCACATCTAACGGTGTCAATGATGACTTTTTTTTAGACCTCGGCATTGTAATTGAACCGTCAAATGGAGACGAAGAGATCAATAGGCTTGTCAAGGCACCGACAGAAAAGGTTAAGCTTTTCATCAACAAGTCACCCAGCGGCTCTGTTTATATGGCTTCAACAAAGGAACTTCAGGAATCTCTTTCTCGCATTAACCACAAAATTGAAGGTCTTCAACTTGCTTTCCAGCGACAAACGGAAAATTTACAAAAGGAGAATAGTGAGCTTCGTGTCATGATCAATGACCTGATGGAACAGGTGGAACCGCCAGCGAAAGAATTGGCTGGAGCCAATGAGACTGAAGAAACCTCTCCGGGTAATTTAGAAGAAACGATCGCCATTGTTCCTAATACTCATCCTGCAGGCACAGTAGATAACTCCCCCGAAGAGGAGTTAACTGAAGTGCAATCAGCTCCCAATGAAGTAAATCCGCCATCATTCAACCGAATGCTTTACATGAATGCTGTATTTGCGTATCAACGTGAAGATTATCAAACTGCTATTCGCCAATTTTCAGAGTTAACGTTGGAAGATACCGATGACATCACTGCAGGCAACGTTCTTTATTGGATGGCAGATTGCTATTTTCAGCTGGATCAGCCATCCAAGGTTTTAGCTGTGCTGACGCAATTAAACATGTTCAAGAAATCTGACAAACTGGACGATTCATTGATTCTTCAAGGCTTGGCATTTCGCCAGCTTGGGGAAATGAAAAAAGCAGTAGCAGCTTTTTCCGGGGTAGTAGAACTCTACCCGGAGAGTGAATACTACCGTCTAGCTCAAATGGAATTCAACAGATCGTTGAAATAATATGAGATTTCACCACAAGACCGTCTTTATTATTTTTATCACCATGATATTGGTTGTCTCTGTGAGTGCTGTAACTCGTGTGTCGTACACTCATCCTGGTCAGATGATAAAGATTCCTACCACCAATACCGACAGATCTCCTTACCTTTTTAGTGCTGGGTTCGGTACGGAGATTCACAACTTCTCACCCTTCAATACTGCCAGAGGGGTTTATTTTTCCATGGATCTTTCTAAAAATTTCACCCTGGGTTTTTCATCAGGACAAGGAGCTGATACAACTGCTTTACTGGATGAGTCAGAATACATTCCTCCGGTTGAATTTGGGTTCCATGTGCAGCAGCGACTTTATTCTCAGGGGGATATTTCGTTTTCCATTGGTATTCATGATATTGTTTTTGAGAATGCTGAATCAGGCGTAAGCCTGGACCCCAAGCAACTGTCTTTCTTCGGTGTACTAGGTAGCCAAAAGCCTCTAGGTGACTACGAGTTGAGTACATACATGGGATTTGGAACAGGTGGTTTTGCTCAGCAGCTTGCCACCACCCCTGAACCTGATAGTACAGATACTGAAACTGGCACAAACGCTGGAGTTTTCGCGGGATTTATTCTTCACACACCCTTTCTCCCTAAGTGGGGCGGTTTGGATTTTGTGGGTGAATTCGACGGAACGGGCATCAATGTGGGACTCCGCATCCCCCTTACCTCGGATTATCGCCTGAGCCTAGGATTCACCCACATACAGAATTTACCTGATTGGACCGAAGCTTACGGCGCCACCCATCCGGGCTTTACACTCGGTCTGGACATGTCCGTCCCTCGCAGTGCAGGGGAAAAAGTACCGTCTTTGCCCTCAGCCGAGGGAGGCCCCTATCCATCACCGGAGGAAGGGATGTATGATTCAACGATGGTCGCAGCAGATGTTGCAGTGTCATCTTTACGAGACTCCTTGCGGGTCAGCGATCACGAACTACGCAATTTTGCGACACAGATTGCTCAACTCAAACAAAAGAATATCTCGCTTGAAGACTCAGTAAAAACCATGATGCTGGTCAGAAATAAATCTCAAAAGAATATCAATAGGGCTATGCGTCATCTGTCAAGATCTTTAAGATATTTTTATTCAGGAGATTATCGCGAAGCTCTTCAGGAAGTAGAAACTGCATTAGAATTAAATCCCAATTTGGCTTTGGCATATGCTAGGCGTGGGTCTATTTATTATAAGTTGGGTGATGCTCAGCGAGCCACGATAAATTGGAATCTTGCTCTGCAGATGGATCCGGAATATGATGATGTGCGAAATATTCTTAAAGCATTGCATGAAAATCGACTGAAAACAACAAGCTTCAGCCAAGACTAGGTAAGGAGAGAAATATGGACATAGCAACACTTGTAGGGATTCTTCTAGGTCTTGTGTCTATTGTTGGTGGAATATTTATGGCCGCCTCGGCAGCGGGGGCAGGTGTGGGTGGATTTATATCCGGGTCTAGTTTTGCGATTGTATTTGGAGGTATGGTGGCATCAGTTTCCGTTGCATTTCCTCTTGCAGAGGTGTTGAAGCTGGGAGCCGCCATCGGAGCCGTTTTCAAGGGCAGCAAAGTAAAAATGGGCCTTATGGTGGATGATGCTGTGGAAGTTTCCAATGTTGGTCGAAAAGGAGCAGCGGACCTAGAAAAAGGAATTGAAGGTATTAAAAATCCGTTCTTCAGAGATGGTGTACAGATGGTAGTAGATGGTTATTCTGAGACGGAATTGATTGATATCCTCGAAACGAGAATAGAATATCGTGAAATTAGAGAGCGCTCCCAAGCTAGCCTGTTCCAGACCATGGGTACTATGGCGCCAGCTTGGGGGATGATAGGAACTCTAATTGGTCTGGTTATTATGCTCTCCGGGTTTGGCGGTTCAGAGGGTGGTGGTACGGATGCCCTCGGTTCCGGTATGTCTGCGGCACTTATTACAACATTCTACGGCGCTGTATTTGCGAATCTATTCTTCCTACCTATGGCGGCCAAACTTAATACACGAGTTGCTGCTACCAGTACACAACAAGCGATGTTCGTAGAAGCGTCAAGACTGATTCACCAGAGAAAACACCCTTTGATCGTACGAGAAAAACTCAATTCGTTTATTCCTCCCAAGGAATGGAAGAAGGAAGAGGGCTAATCTGAATGGCATCACCGGCAGAAAAAAAGTCTTACAAAAAAGGGTTCAAAGCGGGCGCTGATTCTGTAGAAGAGGGGCTTCCAGGTTGGTTTGGTACGTTTGCCGATATGATGACGTTGCTTTTCGCTTTCTTTGTTCTCCTTGCAGCTATTTCGACCATTGATCCCGTGAAACTCCAGGAGATGGCAGATTCCATGGGGAAAAAGGTTGGTAAAACTTCAAAAGAAGGCAAAGCCATGAATTTGGCTGATATCAAGAAAGCAGCAGATAAAATGGTGAAAGATATGCCCGCAGATAAGACGGGTAAGAAACCAGTAGAAGTAAGGACCAGCCCCAAAGGAGTAACTATTGGTATATCTTCTGATATCAGCTTTGCTTCGGGGACAGCTGATCTTCAGCAGGGGATTATTGATGTACTAAAGAAGCTCGTTCCAACTATCAAGGATCCAAACAACTACTTTCCTGTAGCTGTAGAGGGCCATTCAGACAATGATCCGTTGCCAGAGAAATTTCATGATAAATATCCCTCTAATTGGGAATTGTCTGCAGCTCGTGCTTCTGCTGTTGTTCGTGAGCTCACGACACTTGGTGTGGACCCCACCAGACTTCAAGCTGTGGGCTATGCCCACTATCAGCCGAGGGAAAAACCAACCGATTGGATCCCAACAGAAAAAGATATTCCAAAATTTAACGAGACAAAGGAGGAAAAAGCACTTAACCGTCGTGTAGAGATAACATTCTTAGCACGATGAGAACTTTATATTTGACCGAGGTAGGGAAAGAGGAGAAGTTATGAGAAAAAAGATACTATTACCCCTAGCACTAATGGTGTGTTTAGTGTTTTACTTGAGCAGCGCGATTGGTCAGGAGTCGACCTTTCTTTCGCAGAAACTAATGTTGGAGAAAGATTTGCATTCACGCATAGAAAACGCACTGAGCAAGATTTTGGATGACCAGCGTTATGTTTTAGATGTCACGGTTGATCTAAAATTCACCCCAACCATAAAAGAGGAAGTTACTTTCCGACCCGGAACCGAACGCCCTTCTGGGATAGAGCCCGAGGCAGACCCACCCAAAGAAAGTGTCTCTACTGTGGATGACAAAACATCGCGTATTACTGGTCTTCCTATTCCAGGGTTTGAGTTTGGGCGTTATGATGAAGATGAGCCCGCCGCTGAAGTCCCAGTAGACAGCCCCCCTACAGCCACCTCGGGGGAGTCTAATATTGTTACTCAATCATATACAGATATTAAGTCTTCGCTCCCCAAAGTTGAACGAATGGAGATCGGTTGCATATTGCCAGAGGGTTCTGCACCTGAACTAATTGAAAATGTTCGACAAATTATTATGGTTGCATCAAAATTTGATAGAAGCCGAGGTGATGTACTGTCCATAATGACAGCATCATTCAAAGAGCGGAAAGATGAAAAAACCGCCGAAGCAGTAATCCTTCGAACTATTGCTCACAAAATTGATTCTTTAGAGAGCATTCAGCCTACAGATAAATCTGCAGAAAGCGATATGTTAATGGAAGAGTGGCTTCGCTGGCAGGAAGAAGAACGTTCGCGGCGAGAAGAAGAGGTAGGATTATTATCATCAGAACTAGCAGTACTGAAGGATCAACTTCTACAGAAAGAAGAAGAAACACAAGCTGCAGAGCAAGCGGCTGAACAAGATTTGCAACAGGCACGAATGGATGAATACGCAAATCAAGTAGCCGCACTTCAGATTAGGCTGGACAGTCTTCAGATTTTAGCTAGCCAAGATCAAGAAGAAAGCGAAGAAAGCGAGCAAGCCGATATGCAGCCCCTAGGAACCTCACCACAGGAAGAATCAACAGGCGGGAAAGACAATCTTCCCATTTATCTGATGAGTGCTATTTCTCTTTTGGCTGTAATAGCACTTGCAGCAGTTATCATTTTCAACGGAAGGTCTAAACCGAAATACGTTATGCCGCCTCCCTGGATGATGCCTCCCCCGAAGAAAAAAAAAGTGAAGAAAACGAAGAAGAGTAAAAAAGATGATAAAGGTCAATCAGATGCGAGTGAACCTCCAGTCACCCCAGTACAGCAACCTCAACCACAGACACAACCTGAGCCAGCTGTGGAAACGGAGGAAGATACAGCAGTAATGCAATCTGAGATAAGATCTGCTAGACAATCAGTGGTATCCATGAGTGTGGGGCAACCAAATACGGCAACAACCATCGTACGCGAATGGCTTGAACAAGAGGCTCCATCTCCAACGGAAGCAGCCCAGCCCGCTGAAGCCGCCCCTGCCGAGCCGGAACCTGAAGCCGAAGAAGAAAAGGGTAAAAAGAAGAAAAAGAAGAAGAAAAAAAAGTAGGCATTAGAGATGATTACAGATTACAACACACTATCTGGTATAGACAAGGTAGCCATTCTTTTCATTATTCTCGGTGAAAGCCTAGCCATGAAACTTGTTAAGGGGCTCTCCGAAACTGATATAAAAAGAATACGGTCCAAGATTCGTGAAATGGGGGCAGTTTCTACAACAGTTAAAAAACAAGTAGTTGATGAGTTTTATCTATCATTCCTTTCAAAGAAGTTTAGTGAAGGGGATGGAGATTCCAAGCGCCCTTTCCAATTTTTGGACGGGATGCCCGATGAAAGACTTCTTGCACTTGTAGAAATAGAAGAACCGCGTATTATTGCACTAGCCATAGCGCAGGTGAGTGATGAACAACGCGGTTTAGTTTTGGATAGGCTCCCTCCTGAAGTAACAGGCCGCGTCCTGATGGAAATGGGAGCATTACATAAGATTCCATTAGAGGGCGTTGTCAATATTGCATCACAGCTTGAAGAAAAATCACATTTTCTTCCTCGTGGTGTCGATTTTTCAAGAGGCGGCGGAAAAGACGTTGCTGAAGTACTTAGTTCAATGGATCCGGCAGAAGAAACAAAATATCTGGAAGCAATCGGAAGGGAATCTCCTGATTTGCTGAGGGAGATTAAAAAGTATCATCTTTCCTTTGAAGATATCTTCCAATTTCCAGACAATCTTCTCAGGGATCTAATGAACTCGGTAGAGTTGGATACTATTGCCATGGCAATGAAGGGCATTGATCAAACAATAATTGACAGGGTTATTGAAAACCTTCCACAGAAAAAACAGGCCATGTTTGAACCTGTAGAGGGAGCTATCTCCAAAAAGGATATTGACGTGGCCCAAAAGAATATTGTCACAGCAGCCCGACAAATGGAAAAAGATGGTCGTTTCAGTTTGGAGGATATCCTCGGTGGTGGGGAAATGGTGGAATAAAATCCAATTATATTTCAACTATGGAGAACCTCTCCCGGTTCACCTGATCGGGAGAGGTTTTCTATTATTGCTTGTAATGTCTCTTGGATTTGATTCAATTAGTGGTTCAGACTTGTGGAAAAATTCCGCCACCGGCTCATGGTCGCTAATAAGTGGTAATACTGAACAATCGGAATATTCTGCATCTGCTGCCTTTGAACGTAAGGGCGATCTCAAAATTGGAAATACCTTGTTGAAGGATACCGAACTTCGGTTTGCTCTATCTCATACCCGAGGGGTTTTAAATGACAGTCTCTATCAGAACGACGGTGAGGCGTCTATTTTATTCGATATAATGGCCCACCAGACATTTTCACCTTTTTTACTAACAAGTTGGGAATATGATTCAACCGCAGGCCTGGAATCACGGACGGAGATGGGAGCAGGTTTAAAATGGGCACTAGGTCACGGATTTTCTATCAGCGCTGCCGCATTTTTTGAGTTAGAGGATTATGTTGGTGAAGGTAAAAAAACGCAAATGAGATGGTCATTCAGGCCAAAGTTCAAAAAGACATTTCCTTCAGGAATGACCATGAACTATATGGTCTTCTTCAAACCAATCCAGGGAAATTTCGGGAGTTATCTACTTGAACATAACGTTGCCATAGAAGTACCGACAACTATTAAATGGCTCACAGTAAAATTGACTGTAGAAGACGACTATAATTCCCAGCCCCCAGAAGGCGTAAAGAAATGGGACAGTGAAGCCAACGTTGGTATAGCTATTAAATTTTAGGATAAGGAAGCCAGCATCGTTCCTAACAACACTCGTTCTAGCTTAAGCAACGCACCTAATTACCCCCTATCCGGGAGAGCCCCATGAAAATCATTTTATTTATATCACTTATATTATCTAATATTTGTGGGCAGTCAGCTAACCGCCTCCACTTTGATTCCTACGTTGCCGACACGCATAATGATGTTCTACTGCGTGTTTTGCGGGGTGAAGATATTACCGAGTGGACAACCAGCGGGCACTCCGATATTCCGCGCCTTATGGCTGGGGGAATGGACGCTCAAGTCTTTGCGGTCTGGGTAAATCCCTCAGAGTTTCTACCGGATCGTGCTTTCTCCCAAGCGAACAAAATGATTGATGCTTTAGAGCGTGTTGTTGCTACTGCCCCCGAGAAGTTGGGAATAGCTGACTGCTATTCTGATTTGATCCAATTGGAACAAGAAGGAAAACTTTCCGCGGTGATTGGTGTAGAAGGGGGACATTCCATAGAAAACAGCCTGGAGAAACTGGAACAACTCAAAAGCCGGGGGATGAGCTACTTGGGTGTAACGTGGAACAACTCAAATGAATGGGCAACATCGGCAAAAGACGAAGTCGAATCAGACAGCTTAGAGCTTAAGGGACTTACCGATTTTGGACGGGAGGTCATTCGTCGGTGCAACAATATTGGTGTGATAGTGGACGTATCCCATGCTGGAGAACAGACATTCTGGGATATTCTGGAGGTGACTACGAAACCGATCATCGCTTCTCATTCTTCAGTCTATGCACTCTGTCCACATTTCAGGAATCTGAAAGACGACCAACTTCGAGCCATTAAGAAGAATGGCGGAGTGGTGTTCATCAACTTTTTCCCTGGATATATAGATAGTACATTTGAGCAAAGAGCCGCTGAAGTTCGGGGACAGCACAGTGCAGAATTAGATTCACTGAAAAAACACTACGGTGAGGAATCAGATGATTATTGGTATGCCTCTATGGATCTACTGGGAGCCGATATTGGGGTAGTGGCACCACCTGTGGGTCTGCTTGTGGATCACATAGACTATATCGCCAAACTCATTGGCCCGGAACATGTAGGCTTGGGTTCTGACTTTGACGGAGTTAGTGTGTTGCCGAAAGAAGTGGAGGATTGCACGAAACTTCCTATCATTACGGAGCAATTACTGGAACGGGGTTATTCCGAAGAAGATATTCGCAAGATACTGGGGGAAAATTTCAAGCGGGTTTTTAAGGAAGTTGTCGGTTAAGTAATTTTAAGGCCTTATTCAATACTTGATATTTAAGGGAATCTCGGGCCTTAATTCATTTATCAGATTTTGTCCCGGACTCCTTCTCTCTTGATTTGCCATACCCCATCCGGTTAGATAGACCAGTTTGGCCACCCTTTCCGTTTTATCGAAATTGATCTTATCTCTGGTATCCGTAGGTTTGTGATAATCCTCGTGGACACCGGCAAAATAAAAGATCACCGGGATTCCGCGTTTTGCAAAATTATAGTGGTCGCTCCGATAATAAAAGCGATTGGGATCATCCAGTGTGTTGTAGCGGTAATTGAGCCCAAGATTGTTAAGGTATCCGGCTGCAGATTCATTCATATTGTGTAGTTCCTGACTGATCATATTAGAACCTATAATATAAATACTGTCGGGAGCATTCCGACCGATCATATCAATATTCAGGTCTGTGATGGTCTGCTCCAACGGAATAAGCGGATGGTTAGTATAATAGCTTGAACCTAGGAGCCCTTTCTCTTCTCCTGCAACAGCCAGGAAAAGAAAGCTCCGCTTCGCCCGTTTTGGGTTTGAAGTTATAGCATCGGCGATTTCCAATATGGCTGAAGTTCCTGTCCCATTATCATCAGCTCCACTCCAGATAGTTCCCTCTTCATCTACACCTAGATGGTCATAGTGAGCCGAAAAGATTACAGTTTCTTTGTTAAGCTCAAGATCAGCTCCGGAGAGGTAGCCTACCACATTCTGAGTGACAACAGTTTCTTTTTCCAGTTCAACAGAAAATAATAAGTTGGTACCGGGGAGAATCGTGGATCCCGAGATTCCTGTTTCTACCTCCTCCTGAATTTGCATTAGCGATTTACCGAGAACTGACAATAGGCGATTCGCAGTCCTCTTATTAATGAAAAATACAGGTGCCGGAGATATGGGAGAGGGAAGAGACATGGCATCTTGTGTCAGCCACCTCTCCCACCGTTTCATTCGATCGGAAAACAGTACTTCCGATCTTGGGTTAAAGGCGATGACAATTGCTGATGCTCCGTTCTCTCTCGCCGTGATTACTTTCTCCATTACATCGCCCACATGTGTCTCTGCTTCACCAGTGAAATAGTCTGATCCCGGAATCTCTGGCTGTCCATCTATAATCAGCACTGCCTTACGTTCTACATCTGCGCCGGCATAGTCATCCCAATCATAGTCGGGAGCTGTAATCCCGTAGCCGGCAAAAACGATAGGAGCTTGGGTTTCTGTAGAGCCGGTGAGTCCCTGAGGAGATACAAAGAAATCTTCATTATACTGAAATTTTTCCCGAGACCATCCGTCTGCTTCTTTTTCAATCATTACCAGTCTGATGTTATCAGTCAGCCTTGTTTTAAGCAGTTCAAATTTCTGAAAGTAGGAACCCTCAGAACCAATGGGTTCCAGCCCAAAGCGGCGAAATTGAGTGGCGATATATTCAGCGGCTACCTGCAATCCGGGCTGACCGGTGCCCCGGCCAGCTGTAACGTCGGATGCTAAAAAGTTGACATGAGCTTCTAAGTCTCGAGCGGTAATGGTAGTCAGCCCTACCGCCGCCGCTTCCATGTTAAGCAGTGAACCGGCAGGAATGCTGCTTTGTCCGTGGAGCAGCAGGGTGAATATCAGCAGGTGTAGAGTTAGCTTGTGCAAGGTGTATGGAAATTACTGTCTGGGAGACAAAGAAAAAAGTGTGGATGTCGGTTGTTGGCAGAGCGAAATTAGCCGACACGCAGGAGGATATTATGAAGGGATTGAAAGACAAAGTTGCAATAATTACAGGTTCCGGGCAGGGGATCGGGAAAGCGACGGCGGTTCTGTTTGCCAGAGAGGGCGCTACGGTCATTGTGGCGGAGTACAATAAAGATACAGGTGAAGCTGTAGCAACAGAAATAGATGAGGCAGGCGGAGAAGGCCGTTTTGTACAAGTTGATATTGCCAATCGGGAGAGCGTTCAGGCTCTTATTTCAGATGTGCTGGAAACTAACGGTAATATAGATGTTTTGGTGAATAATGCCGGTGTCATTAAAGATAATACTCTCGAAAAAATGACCGACGAGGAATTCGATCGTGTGATCTCCGTGAATCTAAGGGGTACGTATATCTGTACCAAAGAAGTTGCAGAAATTATGCGTAAACAGAGTTCCGGCGTGATTTTGAATGCGGCTTCAGTGGTCGCTCTTTACGGCAATTTTGGCCAGACAAATTATGTTGCCTCCAAGGCTGGAGTCATTGGCATGACTAAAGTGTGGGCCCGCGAGCTAGGAAAATATGGCATCAGAGTGAATGCGGTAGCGCCGGGATTTATTTCTACTGATATGATCAAAGACATCCCCGAAAATGTCATAGAGATGGTGCTGAAGAAAGTTCCTCTGCGAAGAATGGGACAGATCGAGGAAGTGGCTTCGGTGTATGCTTGGCTGGCGAGTGATGATGCCAGCTATGTGACTGGCACGATCATCAATGTGGATGGCGGAGTTGTGGTTTGATCCTACCGCTAGGACATGTCCTGCTATTTGTTTCTTAAAACCGCCTGGGCCGCCGCCAGCCGAGCGATAGGTACACGGAACGGCGAACAGCTGACGTAGTTTAATCCAGAGCGGTGGAAGAAGTCAATGGAGTCCGGGTCGCCACCGTGTTCACCGCAGATTCCCACTTTTAGTTCTGGCTGTACTAATCTCCCCTTCTCAACGCCCATTTCCACCAATTGTCCTACACCTGTTTGATCCAATGACTGGAATGGATCGTGAGAAAGAATTTTTTCTTCTAGGTAAGTGGGGAGGAATCCACCGATATCATCACGGGAGAAACCGTATGTTGTTTGAGTTAGATCGTTTGTACCAAAAGAGAAAAACTCGGCGCTGTTA